>ULUA01098852.1_pt1 | contig 28156 bp, 27 predicted proteins | sample 1958081 | NCBI WGS metagenome assembly ULUA01 (sample SAMEA4835748, study PRJEB28245) | human gut metagenome | biome: gut microbiome; material: fecal sample | place: Denmark | collected 2008
TTACGCTTATATGGGTCATATCTATTGACAACGCAGATTTTGAAAACAAATTTCAGATAATTTGTTCCAATCTGAATACTTTTTTGTTCAGGATGGCAATAGTCGCTGAAAATCTTACAATATTCTCAGAACAATGCCTCCGAAAGCAGGGTCATTCACCGTTTTGCCCGCCGTTTCCTCCGCCTTCACCGTCCTGCTGTTCGGGATTCATTCCGTTCTGGATGGACTGCTCAAGCTCCTGCCGGTTCTTAAGATCCTCCTCCATGGCGGCAAGATCCTCGTCCGTAACAAACGAAGCTCCGGCAGACGCGCTGTGATAGATTATCCTTCCGGTGATGTTGGGATCAAGCTCGTCCGCAATGGCTTTAATGTAGCGGAGCTTGTATTCATAGTCCAAGGAGCTTCCGAACTCAACGTCTATCCGTCCCTCGTAGCCGAGCATTATATCCGTTCTGTCGGTTATATCTATATATGAGATTCTGCCGGGACAGTTTTTTTCGATGGCGTCAAGAAGGTCGGTCACTATGCTTATTTTGTTAGGGTCTTTGGATTCAAGCTGCTTGCCTAAGCTGACCCCGGTAAGATCCAAGCCGTATATCTGCATAAGCTCCGCCCGCGGAGACGCCTGCTCGGTTTCAAGATATCGTCCGCTTCGGCTGACGACGGCATAGCGTGAGCCTTCGTAACGACAGCAGGCGAAAGGCTCAGCCTCCTCGACAGTTATAATCATCTTATCCGGAAGCTTGCGCTTTACGGATATGTTTTCTATGTATATGAGCGTTTCCATTATCTTTCGCTCGACTTTGTCGGTGTTGATGTTGTACATATTCTTTCCGGTGGAGAGATTTCCGGCGGAGAGGATTTGTGCGGCGGAGTATTTTTCGTTGCCGGTTATTACAAACTCGTTTATCCGGAAAAGTACCGTTCGGGAGAGTATGAATAAAACAAGCGCAGAAATAATGAATATCAGAAGATAATAAAGCGAAAGATTCCTTTTGCGCCTGCGGCGGCGAACATTTCCGCCGCGGGCAGGAGCCGATGATTTAACGACGTCTCTCAATTTTTTCACATCCTAACACATATCAAACTGTCAAAAGCAAAGACTTAAAAGCTTTCGCTTAAGCCTTTCTCGAGAAGGCAACAAGTATTGCTTCGCAAAACTTTGGCAGGGTCTTGGGGCGGCGCCCCAAGTCGCGCTCCGCAGAGCGCGAAATCCCCCAGCGCAAGCAAAACGCAGGATGGGTAGAGCATTAATTTCGGTCTAACGCCCGAAATTAATGCAAACAGTCCGGTGGACTGTTTTTACGTGGGGAAACCACCGTAAGGGGTTTCCCTATGGGCGCGTGAAACGCGTCCATCCCTGCACAAACTTTCCTTACGCAATAAACTACGATATATAACCAAACTATATCATCAAACTAATAATCATTTCCTCTTAATCCTAGCTCCGACAGCCCCAAGCACAGCTTCAATGCTCTCATATCCCCTGTCAATAAAGTGAAGATTGGAGATAGATGTAGTTCCCTCCGCTCCCAGAGCCGCAACTGCAAGAGCCGCTCCTGCGCGAAGGTCTGCCGCTCTTACTCCCGCTCCCGAGAGCGCCGGAACGCCCTCGATTACCGCCACTCTGCCCTCCGCCTTTATGTCCGCGCCCATGCGCATAAGCTCGGGAGCTGCCATGAAGCGGTTTTCAAATATGTTCTCCACGATCATACTAGTTCCCCTTGCACGGGTAAGAACAGCCATAACTATCGGCTGGCAGTCGGTGGGAAATCCCGGATACGGCATCGTGCGGACGGTCCTGACCGCCCTGAGCGGTCTTTTGGCGTTTATAAACAGCTTGTCGGAATAGGGGTACACACCGCAGCCCATCTCGGAGAATATGGACATACAGCTGTACATATCCTTCGGGTTGACGTTTGTAAGTATCAGCTCGCCGTTGGTAACAGCCGCCGCGCCCATATAGGTCGCCGCAACTATTCTGTCCGGCATGACGGTGTATTCACAGCCGTGCAGACTTTTTACTCCGTTTATCGTCACCGTCGAGCTGCCCATTCCCTTGATATCAGCGCCGCAGGAATTTAAGAAGTTTGCAAGGTCAACTATCTCCGGCTCGCGGGCGGCATTGTATATTACAGTTTCGCCCTCGCCAAGGGCGGAATACAGCATTATGTTCTCGGTCGCTCCGACAGAAGGCAGGGAAAGCGTTATGTCGGTATGACCCGGTCTTGGACCAGCCGTGCAGTCCAGCACACCGTGGTCCTCTATTATTTTTACACCAAGCCTTTTAAGGGCTTCAAGGTGGATGTCTATAGGTCGGGGACCTAACTCGCACCCCCCGGGAAAGGAAAGACGGCACCTGCCTGTTCTTCCCAAGACCGCTCCCAGAAAGACTATCGAGGAGCGCATCTCCCTCATCAGAGCTTCGCTGACGGTGTAGCCCTCGGCTGAGGTGGAATCTACGGTGACACTTCCTCCCTCCCTTGTGCATTTACAGCCAAGGGATGAAAGTATCCGGCAGGCAGCGTATGTATCGGAAAGTGCCGGACAGTTATGTATAGTACTCTCAGCTCCGCACAAAAAAGCGGCGGCTAAAACCGGCAGGGAGCTGTTTTTTGCACCCTGTACCTTGATTTCGCCCTCTATCCTGTTTCCGCCCTCTATAATAAGCAGGCTTTGCTTTGAATCGGTATATGTATCCTTTATTTCAAGCATCGTAATTCCCCTTTACCAATATCATTTGAATCTATAAACATAATATGATAAAGGGTGAAAAACTGTTAAGAGTAAACGTTAGCCCTCCAGAACCGAGCGTATTACTTCAAGAATCCTCTGCGGAGTGTCCTTGATGTACAGTCGTGCCGCGTTCTGCGAAAGTTTTTCAAGCCTTTCGGGGTCGTTTATAAGCTCGCTGACAGTGTTAATAAGCCATTCTGAGCTTAGATCCTTCTGCTCAACAAGTATAGCCGCACCGGCGTTGGCAAGAACCATGCCGTTGTGGTACTGGTGATTCTCCGCCACTATCGGGGATGGTACTAAAATTGAGCCGCAGCCCACAGCCTCAATTTCGGTCAGCGCGCCCGCGCCGCACCGGCTGATTATAAGGTCTGCCGCCTCCATGCAGGTGGACATATTGTCTATATACTCCCGCACGATGAATTCGGGATGGTTGGAAAGCTCCACTCCGTTTGAGGTTAGGGATGCCGCAAAGGTTCCCCTGCCGTTTTTGCCGTAGGAATGTATATGATTGACCTTTATGCCATTTTTGACATACCACGCGATAAGGTCGGAAACGGTTTCGTTTATCCTTCCCGCTCCAAGACTTCCGCCGGTGGAAAGTATGCAGATATCGTCATTCAATCCCAGCGCCTTCTTGGCTTCGCTTTTTGAAAGCCTGTTTTTATCGAAGCCGGAACGCACCGGAAGACCGGTTACAATGCACTTGTCCTTATCCTGAATATAATCGCGCGCCTTTTCGACTGTCAGCATTACCCTGTCGGCGGTTTTGGCAAGCACCTTGGTTGTAACACCCGGGAAGGCGTTTTGCTCGTGAAGAACGGTTTTTATTCCCATCTGCGCCGCTTTATGAACTATAGGCTCGCAGACGTAGCCACCTGTACCTATTACAAGGTCTGGCTTAAAATCCTCAATAATCTTTTTTGCACGCTTGCCGGAGTGAAGGAAATAGTCCGCCGCGATTATATTCCGCTTTATGTTTTTAAGGGTCAGCTTGCGCTGGAAGCCCGCCACCTTCATCTCAGCAAAGGGTATCCCCGCCTTTTCTACAAGGCTCTTCTCTATTCCGTTCGGAGTGCCGACGTATAAAAATTCGGTATCGGGGTAAGCATCCCTTATGATTTCGGATATGGCAAGTGCGGGATTAACGTGCCCTGCCGTGCCCCCTCCTGAAAGTATTACTTTATACATATTTATCCCCCCGATTTGCTAAATGTTTTCGCATTGACGCGATACGCTGAGTATTACTCCCATCTCGGCAAGCTGTATCATCAGCGCGGTTCCGCCCGAACTGAAGAACGGCAGAGATACGCCGGTATTCGGGAACGCGTCGCACGCAACTGCTATATTAAGTATTACCTGGAAGCCGACCTTGAAGACAAGTCCTGCGACTATCAGCATACCGAACTTATCCGGCGCCTTAGAGGCTATTCTGAAGCCGCGCCATACAAGTATTCCGAAGAGCAGTAAAACTGTTATGCCGCCGATATAGCCAAGCTCTTCGACTATTATGGCAATTATAAAGTCGTTCTGAGATTCGGGAAGCCAAAGATATTTCTGTCTTGATTCACCGAAGCCGAGCCCGAACCATCCGCCCGAGCCTATTGCTATCAGGGACTGCGCGACCTGCCAGTTGGCATCGTTAATGCCCTCGTCTATACTTCCCTGGCTCTTTACACGGTTGATGATATAGTCGAAGCCGCCCTCTCTCATCGCTCCGTACGCAAGCACTACTACCAGCATGGCTGCACCCGCCAAGCCGACGATCTTAAGAATCTCCTTCCAGCTCATGCCGCTTAAAACGATTACACAGCCGAAGAGCGCGCACATTATCATCAAACCGGACATATGTCTTTGCAGAACCATGTTCAGCCCTACCGGCGCAAAGGTGATGAGCATGGGAAGCCATCCCTTTTTAAAGGAGTTTATATGTGCCTGATTCTTGACCACCAGGAAAGCAAGAAAGACAATTAGTACCGGCTTCATTGCCTCTGACGGCTGGAAGGTAAACGCTGTTCCCACCTGAATCCAGCGGTGGGCGGTTGGCGCCTGCGGGTAGGCTACCCCGAAGAATGAGGTATATGTAAGCAAAGCGACCATTCCGACATATGCCATAATGATAAGGTTGGAGTTCATCAGTATATGATAGTCGAAGAAGGATATGAACAGCATTATAAGCACTCCGCCGACAGCACATATGCCCTGCGTTCTGACGTATGCATAGCCGTCGTTTTTGGAGGAAAGAAGTCCCTCCATATAGCTTGCGGAGAACATCATAATAATTCCGTATACCAGAAGAATTATTACAACGATAAAGAACATCATGTCCAGATTGCCTTCGGCGAGCCGCAGTCCCGGCTCTTTTTTTCTTCTTTTTACCGTTCCGCCCTGGTTTTCGGCGGGATTTGAATTTACCGGAGCGCCGGAAGCGGAAGCCGGTTTTAACTTCCTTCTTTTCTTTTTCGTCATCCTGCTGCCCTCCTTTTCTTTGGGATCTGCCAAGGTTAATAATTTATATTGGTGCTATACAGCCATGTAAGGAGCACGCCAAGCGCTCCCGCGGCAAGGGTGATTCCAGAGAATACCCAGAGTATCTTATACTCGCTCCAGCCGCAAAGCTCGAAATGGTGATGTATAGGAGCCATCTTGAAAACTCTCTTTTTGCGTATCTTGAAGCTTAAAATCTGGATAACGTCGCTCAAAAGCTCAATTATATATATTACGCCGACAAGGGGGATAAGCAGCTCTAAACCGCTGGCTATTCCCAAAGCCACTACCATTCCGCCCAAGAACATCGAGCCGGTATCGCCCATGAAGACCTTTGCCGGGTGAAGATTCCAGATAAGAAAGCCTAAGCATCCGCCCGCTAAAGCCATGGATAAAGCAGACATCTCCCAATTGTCCAAAATAACGAAAATCATGGTGAACGCTGCCGCGTAGACTACCGTTACCGAGCCTAAAAGACCGTCAACGCCGTCGGTGAAGTTTACGGCATTCACAACGCCGTAAATCGCGATTCCCATAATCGGGTAATAGAGCCAGCCGAAATCAACTGTGCCTATCAGCGGGAAGACAACCTCGGTGGTATATCCCAAAAAGTGAAGAGCCACAAGATAAACGCAGATAAGAACCACCTGCAATATGGTTTTTGCCTTAATGCTGAAGCCCAGATTCCTCTTTTTTACGACCTTGATATAGTCATCCGCAAAGCCAATGAGCATGAAAAGCATGGAGACCGCGACCGCAAGCAAAAGCTTCAAGCCCGCTTTTTCCGGCATTTCCATCATGTGAGCCTGACGGTACATCTTTATGCAGATATAGGCTATCCACGCCGCAACCGGCACCGAAAGGATGAACATGAACCCACCCATAAGCGGTGTTCCCTCCTTGGATTTGTGCCATGCCGGTCCTATTTCCAATATATGTGAACCGGCTTTGAGCTTTCTTAGGTATGGTATAAGTATCAGTCCGAATGTGCCGGCAATTGCAAACGAGATGATTCCGGCAATAAGGTTTATCCAAAAAGGCATATGTCGCGTATCCTTTCTAATGTTTTCCTTTATTTGAGAGATTCAAGAGCTTCGGCGACGACCTCGCGCTCGTCGAAGTGTATCTTTTGACCGCCTGCAAGAATCTGATAATCCTCATGACCCTTGCCTGCAAGCACTATAACGTCACCGGGGCGGGCGTTTTCTATCGCCCAGAAGATGGCTTCGCGCCTGTCGACTATTTCAATATATTCGCAAGCCTCACCTTCAAGACCTGCTATTATCTCGGTTATGATAGCATGAGGCTCTTCGTCGCGCGGGTTATCCGAGGTTACTATGAGGAAATCCGCATGATGCGCCGCAGACTTCGCCATCAGCGGGCGCTTTATGGGGTCGCGGTTGCCGCCGCAGCCGAACAGGCATACAAGCCTGCCCTTTGTGAGCACTCTGACCGCCGAAAGGATATTGTCAAGAGCGTCCGGCGTGTGGGCGTAGTCTAAAATCACGGTGAAGTCTCTGCCGGTGGGTACGACCTCACACCTTCCGCGCACACCCGCTACATTTGCTATCGCCGGGACGGATGCGTTGCCCTCGTATCCCATAAGGTCAAGAGCTGCCAGAGCCGCTAAGCAGTTTGAAACGTTATAGCTTCCGGGCAGCCTGATATGTGCCTTAAAGCTCTTTTTCGGGGTGGAGTACCAGAAGTCCGAGCCGGAGCTTTCAAGCTCTGTGCCGCTTGCGGAGTAATCCGCCGAGTAATCATCTATTGAAAAGCTGTATTTTTCGCAGGTTATCTCACCGAAAAGGCGTTTGCCGTAAGCATCATCCATATTTACAAGAGCCTTGCGGCAACGCTCAAACAACAGTTTTTTCGCCTGGTAGTAGTTCTCCATCGTGCCGTGAACGTCCAGATGATCCTGCGTGAGGTTGGTAAATACCGCCACATCAAAGTAAGCGTCCCCCAGTCGGTACTGGCACAGCCCCTGCGAGGATACCTCCATTATTACGTATTCACATCCGGCATCAGCCATCCGGGAAAGAAGCTCAAAAAATTCGTCCGGCTCGGGGGTGGTGCGCTCGGCGTGAACAGGCTCGTCGCCGATTTCGTTGCCGCAGGTACCTATCAGTCCGCATTTATGCCCGAAAGCGGTCAGAAGCTTTTTGATTACGGTTGTTGTGGTGGTCTTGCCGTTTGTTCCGGTTACGCCTATAAGCTTCATTTTGCGCTCAGGGTTACCGTAATAATTCGCCCATATACGGGAAAGTGCAAGGCGGGAATTATCAACAATTATCTGATTGGGAACGCCGCAGTCGCGCTCGACTACAAACGCGCTCACGCCCTTTTTGTAAAGGTCGGGGACGAATTCGTGCGCATCAAATCTTGCGCCCTTTAAGGCTACAAAGATATCCCCCTCGCCCATCGGCTTGCGGTTGTCCGAGAATATGCCGTTTACCTCGAAATTGTCAAGGGAAGTCCTTGCAACGCCGTTAAGAATATCATACAGCTTCAATGTTATCGCCTCTGATTCGTTTTTTATATATTTACTTGCGGATTGGATTTTTATCCCACTAACAATACGCTCATATAATCATAAACAGAATGTGCTATTATGGGATTCCAGATGGTTTTGCTCTTTTTAAGCATCCAGCAGAAAATCAGTCCCCATAGCATTGCCGAGAAGCTTTGAATCAACATTGCCGTTAAATCAAAGCTTTTAAACCTATAAAGCCGGACAAAATATGCGCACCAGTGCAGAATGACGAACAGTGCGGAGGATATAACCGCAGCCTTTCTATCCGAGGTGACATTCGCCAAGGCGTTATATCCCCAACCTCTGAAAACTGTTTCCTCTGCACAGCCGACGGCAATGTATTTTATCATTTCAAGCAAAGGATTGATTTTTGTATTAATCCAGAAGCCTTTATAGCTTATCAGCATAGTTACAACTACAACTGCCGACGAAACAGTAATGACCGAAATCAGCGGCATATCAAAGCGAGGGCGGGAAAACAGCTCTTTTTTGCCAATTCGCAGAGAATCGCTCTGCTTCACAATAAGAAGTATTGCCGGAAGTGTCCATATAAGACGGCTTATATAGGCATATACATATTTTCCGGCAGAAAAGCCGAAGAAGCGGTCTGAATATCCCCAAGCGTCCGTCACCACAGCCCACAGGGCTATGAATCCAACCAACGTTAAAACGATTATATTACATGAGAGCTGTTTTTTCATATGTCCTTCTTCCTGAATTCTCTGATTGCCGCTTTTCTTAAAAGTCATTCAGGTAATGTAACGTTATATCTTGCAAGATAATCAGGATTTCTGACTACCTCATTTGTCGAGTGCAGAGTATAATCGCCGGGAGCGGCTATTTCAATTGCCAATATATCTATCAATACTTTTTCTGATTTAATTTATAATATTAAAAAAATTACTCAGGCAGTGTAACGCTATAGCTTGCAAGATAATCTGGGTTTCTGACTACCTCATTTGTCGAACGCAGAGTGTAATCGCCGGGAGCGGCTATTTCAATTGCAGACAAATCAGGCGGGATGCTGAATTCTTCTCCGTTTACCTGCATTATAGTGATACAGCCATCGTCCGCCACGGTAACTCTGCCGTAAAGCTGTTTGTCCTCGATGAATTCGCCGTCCTGCGAATAGTATGAAAGACCTATCAGCAGTACCTTACCCATCAGTTCATCATAGCTTTCCGGCATGGATTTTCGCTCCCCTCTCATCCCGTCTCATCATTGACAAGGAAGTAGGCTTCTATAACAGTGCCCTTGGGCACCTCGACGTTGACGTAGTTCATTCCTCCCGAACATTCCGCGCCAGCCTTATGAGCGGCGCCGCCGAGCGGACGGAGGTTGAGCCCGATGGATGCAAGCTTCTTGTTCGCCTTTTCAAGCGAGTAGCCGGTAAGGTCGGGGACTTTTACCATATCATCCTCGTAGCCCTCCTCGGTATAAAGGATGACGGTACATTCCTTCGGCATTTCGGTTCCTCTTAAGGGGACCTGCCTTACTACCGTCTCGCCGTCGCCAACGATGTTGTATTTAAGACCAAGACTTTCTATAGTCGCCATAGCAGGACCGATTTCTGCGCCCTGAACATCCGGTACGGTCACTTCAAGGTCTGCAAGCTCGTCTTCGGTGTATTCGGCGTAATAGCCAAGGTACGGCAGGATCTCGGTGAACACCTCCGAAACTACCGGGGCGGCTACCGCAGAGCCGTAGTAAAGACCGTTTCTTGGCTCGTCTACCATAACAAGCATTATTATTTCAGGGTCGTTGGCAGGATAGAATGCGCAGTAGGAGGAAACATAGGTATCACCCTTGGGGTTTTCATCCAGCTTCTGTGACGTTCCCGATTTTCCGCCGATGTGATAGCCCTTGATATAAACGTTGCTTCCCGAGTTTACGGTTACTACCGTTTCAAGGGTATCCCGCATGATGGCGGAAGTCTCCTCGGATATTACCTGACGCTTGATTGTGGGGGTGAATTCCTTGACTACATTGCCGTCGCAGTCAACAATTTTATCAACTACATACGGGGTGACAAGGTTTCCGCCGTTTACAACCGCCGCATATGCGCATATCATCTGAATCGGAGTTATCTTATTCGTCTGACCGAAGGAGCTTGAAGCAAGGGTTACGGGCGTCATCTGCTCGTAGGTGGCAAAAAGGCTGCTTGTTTCCGCCGGCAAGTCAATTCCAGTTTTCTCCGTCAGACCGAAGGCTTCAAAATATTTTGAGAAATTCTTTGCCCCCAATTTCTGGCCTATGGCGACGAACGCCGGGTTGCAAGAATGGGTCATCGCTTCAACAAAATTCTGTGTGCCGTGTCCGCCGTTAGTTGTCCAACAATGGAATGGTACGCCGTCTACCGAAACAACACCCTTGCAGTAAAATTTGTCGTTTAAGCTTATGGCATTCTCTTCGATTGCCGCCGAGCCGGTTACTACCTTGAATACCGAGCCGGGGAAGTAAAGCGAGGATATCGCCTTATTCGTCCACTGCTTGTTCCAGTAAGACGAGCGCTGGTTAATATATTCCTCCTCGTTGCCGAGGCCTTCCAGACCCGCGAGTATTGCCGCCTGCTGAGTATCATATATCTCGGCAGGCTCGTTGAGGTTATAGTCAGGCTCGGTAGCCATAGCGTATATCGCGCCGGTTTTGGCATTCATGACTATTGCGCAGGCTTTGTCCTTGGGGTTGTTCTGCAAAACTGCGCTTTCAAGTGCCTTTTCACAATAATACTGAATTGTGGCGTCTAAATTTGTATAAATAGAATCGCCGTCGCGGGCGTCATAGCTCTGCTTGTATTTATACTGGAATTCCGCGCCTGTAGCGTCACGCGCGCTGACTATTCTGCCGTCGGTACCGGTGAGATAATCATTATAATAAGCCTCCAGACCGTATATACCGTAGCCGTCGTAATGCAGATGTCCTATTACATTGGCAGCAAGGTCGTTCTGGGGATAATATCTTTTTGCGGTGGGTGTTGCTCCGACCGAGGTTATTCCTGCCTCGGACATCGCGGTAAGTATCTTGGTTGCGGAGGTCTTGTCAACGTCCTTGGCTATTATCTGATAGGCGTTGTTTTTATAGAGCTTCTGCCTTATATCCTCAGGAGCAAGGTTCAGGGTCTCGGAAAGGGTGGAGACAATGTATTCCTCACGGTTGACCTTGTATTCCTCCGGATCTCTGCCTACGACCTCGCGGTACATGGTGGACTCTTTACCCATATCCCTTTCGGCGAAGGTTCTGGGGTCTACGAAAACGGTATAAACTGTGACGCTTTGTGCCAGAACCTGTCCGTTCTGGTCGTATATAGTGCCGCGGTTTGCCTTTACGGTCGTCGCGCGGAACTGCTGGCTGTTTGCCAGCTCCTGATACTTTTCGCTTTCCTTTACTGCGACCTTATACATACTGAACGCCACGAAGGCCATTGCCAAAACCATCGCGGCAAAAATTATGAAATAAAGTCTTCTGCGCATAGATGCGGTTGTTTTATCGGATACTGCCATTTTGTTTCCTTTCCGCTTTTCGCTGATAATCAGACAAAAAAGCTTATTCTGCCCTCTAAACCGCAAGGGCAAATCTTAATGCAACACCGCGCAAAGAGCGGCTGGTGCCTTTGCGCGCAATCTGCCGCGGATTTACCGTCACACTTTGCAAAGCTCCGAGCTGATACATCCGGTATCGGCTAAGGCTTTGTATCGTCTGACGAAAAATCCGACTGACGTATTGCGCACAGTCTTTGTGCGGTGTTGTCTTAACTTCCTGTATCGTGTATATGCACTATACTTATACATTATACTTATTTCGTTATGCTCCCAGATATTCATAGATATTTGCAAACCAGTTCCTTATAATAACGAAAATATTCTTCTTTTCCATCTCAACAACCTCGATGACGGTGTTGCCCTCGAACTCGACATATTCAATCTGTGACTTGTCAAGCTTCTTTAAGCCCAAGGTGTTCTGGGCATACTCCTCAACGTTTTTAAGTGAGGTTCGCGATTCATACTCCGCCGCAAGAGCTATATTCTCCGCTTCGAGAGTTTTCAGCTGATCCTGCAGCTTAGCCGTCTCCCCGAAAAGACGGTTTGTTTCAACCTTGCCGTAAAGCATGGCGAACATCATTGCAAGAACCACCGCCGCCGTAAGAAGTATGCTTTTGGCGCTCTGAGGCTGAACGTTTGTGTTCTTTTTTACCTTTATCTGCGGCTGCTTGGTTTCGGGCTGTTTTGGCTTAGGCTCATAAACAGAAATATCGTAGGCTAAATTTCCCCTTTGAGTCGCCATGGCTGTTGTCATTCCTTTCTTTTTGGCTTTTCGGTTGTTTTCTAATCCTTTATTTTTTCAATGATCCTCAGCTTTGCCGAGTGTGAGCGGTTGTTTGATTCAAGCTCGGCTTGTGAGGGCTCTATCGGTTTTTTGTTGACTAACTTCGCTCTCGGAGTTCTTCCGCAAACGCACACCGGGAATTCCGGCGGGCATATGCATCCCTGAGCAAATGTGGCAAAACGCTGTTTAACAAGTCTGTCTTCAAGCGAGTGGAAGGTTATTACTGCAAGCCTTCCTTTAGGGTTGAGCACCTCAAAGGCTTTATCAAGCGCCTGCGAAAGCTCACCCAGCTCGTTATTGACCTCTATTCTTATCGCCTGAAATGTTTTTTTGCAGGGATTCTTCTCCCTCCGAACCCGGGACGGAACCGACGTTTTTACTATTTCCGCCAGCTCCGCGGTGGATTCGATGGGTTTGGATTCACGCATTTTTACTATATTAGAGGCGATGGATTTTGCAAATTTCTCTTCGCCGTACTCAAATAAAATACGGCAAAGCTCACTGTAGGGGTAGGTGTTGACAACGTCCCGTGCGCTCAAGCCCTCACGGCTCATGCGCATATCAAGCTCGGCGTCGGTATGATAGGAAAATCCGCGCTCGGCATTATCCAACTGATATGAGGACACTCCTAAATCCAGAAGCATACCGTCGATACGCTCTATTCCCAAATCCTTAAGGATATTATCTATATTTCCAAAATGGTCATGCACAACTGCGGCGTTAAGCCCGTAAAGCCTTTCGCGGGCGATTTTAACAGCGTCAGGGTCTCTGTCTATTGCAATAAGTCTGCCGGTTGTAAGCCGCCTTGCTATTTCCCTTGAATGGCCCGCTCCGCCTGCGGTGCCGTCTACATATATACCGTCCGGCTTGATATTCAGCCCGGCGATACACTCATCCAGCATGACCGGTATATGCTTAAATTCCATGACTGTCCCTGAGTCCGTATGCTTAAATTCCATGGTCACTCCAGCGCTGCCATCGCAGCGTACAGGGCTTCGGTGTCAATCGACTGAGTATAATCCTCGTAAGTGGATTTATCCCAGATTTCTGCGACGTCTATCGCCCCTACAACGTAAACATCCTTTATAAGACCGGCGTATTCGCGCAGAGCCTGCGGAACTAAAATCCTTCCCAGCTTATCGGTTTCAACCGGATTTGCGCCCTTTACATAAATATGGGTGAGCATTTCCTTGTCCTTGCCGGGGCGCATTGCGGATATCTTATCTACAAGGGACTGCCACTTTTCTTCGGAATAGGCAACAAGGCGATGGTTTGCCCCACGGGTGAGCATGAACCTTTCGCCGATTATATCGCGGAAGCGCTGAGGGAACGACATTCTCCCTTTTGAATCTATTGTATATGGAAGCTCTCCGCTCATATTTACATTTTCTGGCAACAGGCTCACCCCTTTCTTTACGCAGATACCGCTATTTAACACCAAATACCACTTTGTACATCAATTATACCATTGAGATTCCCAAAATGCAATAGTGAATTTTCTTAGTTTTCTGAGAGAATCATAGAAGTTCATCCGAAAAAACTGTGCAATTTGAACAAATTATATGTTCATCTCATATTAAGACAAAAAAATCGGGAGGCTTCACTTACGCAAAACCACCCTCATCATACCGCTGAATACCAAAAAATCGGTGCAGAATTGCCCAAATTCGGGCTCTGCACCGATAATTTTCTCATATGGCAGGACTATTCATCGTCCTCGTCCTTGTCTTTATCTTTATCCTTATCCCTGTCTCTTTCCTTGCTGTTGTCGTCATCCTCATCATCGTCCGGCTTTTCGTGGACGGTGATATGGACCCTGTCGATTTTCTGTTCGTCGGCAGATATCACTCTGAAGGTAAAGTGGGATATTTCAACCTCTTCGTTAAGGCTGGGTATATGGTCGAGATTCTCCATTACCAGACCGCCTATCGAGTTGCAGTCGGTTTCTATCTCGTCCTCTTCAAGACCTGATTTGTCCAAAAAGTCCCTTATGCTGAGGTCTGCCGAGACTTCGTATTCATCCTCACCGAGGTCTACAAAGGAGGTATCCTCCTCATCAGTCTCGTCATAAATCTCGCCGACAAGCTCTTCTATTATATCCTCCATGGTGATAATGCCCTGAGTTCCGCCGTACTGGTCGACAACCACCGCCATATGGCTCTTTGAGCGCTGCATTTCCTTCATTATATCGGAAATTGAGGTCAGACCGAATATGTAGAGCGGCTTCTGGATTATTTCGTTTATATCACGTCTGCCATGAAGATACATATCGAAGAAGTTCTTTTCGTGGATGATTCCCACAATGCTGTCGATAGTCTTTTCATAAACCGGTAGTCTTGAAAAATGAGAGGTTATGAAAGCTTCCTTAATAGTTTCAACATCGTCCCCTATTTCCACCGCGGCGATGTTCACACGCGGAATAAGGATTTCCGAAACAGAGATATCAGAAAACTCAATGGCGTTTTTAACAAGGTCGCTTTCCGACTCGTCCAGCACGCCCTCATCCTCGATTTCGTCTATCATCAGCTTAAGCTCCTCTTCTGTCATGGAGGGCTGGTCATTTTCGCCGCCGACAAGCTTTACAACAAGGTTTTTAAGCTTGATAAGAAGCCATACCAGCGGAGTGAACGCAACGATCATCCCCCAAAGAGGGTAAGCTATGAACATACAAAACGTTTCGGGATATTCCTTTGCGAGGTTTTTAGGGATTATCTCGCCGAAGATGATAACCAGAACCGTCATCAAAGCGGTACCCACGGCTACATACTTTGAGCCGAAGCGGTTAGTTACCATCAGTGTTGCGACGGAAGCCGCCGCTAAATTTACAATGTTGTTTCCGATAAGGATAGCCGTAAGCGCCTTATCGAAATTTTCGGAAATTTTAATAGCCAGCTTTGCACGCTTGCCGCCGTCCTGTGCTATCGCGCGGAGTCTTGTATCCTTTGCGGCAGAAAATGCGGTTTCTGATGCCGAAAATACCGCAGATAAAAGCAAAAGCACAACTATTATGAAAATATCCATTTAAGAAAATCAAACCTTTCCTGTATCCATAAATTCATTTGGCGGATACATACCGTTTAATATGTATACAGCACGGTCTGCAAGTATACATTCTCATTTCGCCGCAGTACGGCGTCTACCCGCCATGAGATGGGCGGGGAAGATATATCACGATAAGCAGTCAGAAAAATCCCGATTATTGCCTTTTACTACAACATAGATAATCGGGAAGCTGCAAATACACCGCTTATCATATGATACAAATATGCACTTTATATGATACCACAATACTTAGCGTCTGTCAATAGCGATAGAAGATTTTTCCGGATTCTATCGTACAACAAGGCATTTTTCTATGCCGTAGTACTCAAAAAGCCTTACCGCGGATTCATTTATCCGCTCACCAAGCACTGCTATCGGCACAGCCGGCGGGCAGGAAACGCTTGCCCCGGCAAGGATTCGCCCCTCAGCCTGCGCAGTCGGAATCCACTCCTGCACTGACATGAGCGCTTCATACGGGGAGATTGCCGCCTCCATCCGCATAAGCCTTGGCGACTGGATGTCTATAGGCTTGGAGCGAGGTATCGCCAGAAGTGCGGCTTCAAGGCGGCTGTAATCCTCGGCAGCAGTTTCTGAGGAGAACATCATCACCGTGTAATCGGGGTCGGAAAACTCGCAGACTATCCCCTCCCCTGCAAGGATTCCGGCAAGCTGAATTCCGGTATAGCCGTAAGACTTTGGGCAGATGGTAAGCTTCAGCGGCTCCCGAGATATAAGCGTATATCCCCGCTCAGAAAGCCTTTTTTTAAGGGATTCCGCCATTGCCGCCGAGGTACGCATCCTATCGGCAAGCCCCCCATACAAAAGCCCGTTCACAGCGTCCATCGACTGCAAAATAAGATATGACGGGCTGGTAGAAGCGAACACCGACAGCGCATTTTCGGCGTGGTCGGAGAAAAATCCCGGAGCAGTGCGGGAGATATGCAGGTATGCCGCACCGGTAAGCGCGGGCAGGGTCTTGTGCGCGGAATCGCAGACAATATCCGCTCCCAAGTCTATGGGGTGGGCTGATGTTTCTAAGAATTTCAGATATGCGCCGTGGGCGTTGTCAACCATAAGTATACTTCCGTATTTATGGCATAGTCTTGCAATCCCATCTATATCGGCAATATTGCCTATATAATCCGGGCTGGTTATGTAAACAGCCGCAGGGTTCAGCTCAGCCAGCATTCTTTCAAGCTCGGCAAAATCAATTTTGCAGGACAGCACCGAAGAATCAAGCGAGTACAGCCACTTAACGTCTATATCCATCAGCGCCGCGGCGGTTATAAAAGTCTTGTGGGCGTTGCGGGCGGCGATTATCGTTGTGGTTTTTCCCATACTCTTGGCATATAGCTTTGCAAGGTAAACCATCGCCCTTATGCACAGTGATGAACCCTCGGCGGAGTAGAATGTCCGCGCAGTTCCGAACAGTCGGGCGGCGTTATCCTCGCTCTCACGGATTATCCCTTCGGCGTGATAGAGCACGTCCGCGCCGTCTATTTCGGTTATATCAAGGCTTTCCGCGCCTATTATAGACCTTCCCTTGTGCCCGGGCATATGAAGCCTGAGCGAACTGCTCTGGGCGTATCGCTCGACAAAATCGCAGATTGGGGTGTAGGATTCCATATCATTCATCAAGGCTCTTTAAGGCCTCTAAGTATATTGCGCACTCCATCCTCTTGCGGAAGAGCTCACAGCCGCTCTTATACACTCCGCGAATCGAGCCGGTGGCGTGATAAGCGTTCGCGGCACATCCTCCGGAGCAATAAAGCTTCGCCCAGCAGTCGGCACACTCAGGACGGGCGTAGACGTTGCATGCCTTAAACTCCTCCTGCATTTCGTGATTGGTAACACCATCCCAGATATTTCCGAGCTTGAATTTCTCGTCCCCCACGAACTGATGGCAGGGGTAAAGGTCACCCCACGGGGTCACCGCCATATATTCTGTTCCCGAACCGCAGCCGGATATCCTTTTATATATGCAGGGTCCGCCGCTTAAATCTATCATATAGTGATAGAAGGTAAACGGTCTGCCCTCCGAGCGGCGCTTTTGCATAAGCTCGGCAAGCTCTTCATACTGCTTTTTGACGATTTCAAGGTCGCTTTCATTGAGTGCGGATGGGTCATCCGGCGCGCAGACAACAGGTTCCATGCTGAGCTCGTCAAAGCCCAAATCCAGCATGACCTTTATATCCTCCAAAAAATCGGGATTAGCGTGGGTGAAGGTTCCGCGCATATAGTAATTCTTTCCGCCGCGAGCCTCAACAAGCTTTTGGAATTTAGGGACTATCCTTTCCCAGCTTCCTCTGCCGAGGTAGTCAACACGGTATCTGTCATGAACCTCTTTTCTGCCGTCGAGGCTCAGAACGACGTTCGACATCTCCTTATTGGCGAAGTCGATAACATCATCGTCAATCAGCATTCCGTTGGTGGTAAGGGTGAAGCGAAAGTTCTTGCCGGCGTCCTTCTCGACCGAGCGGGCATAAGCTACCAGCTGTTTTACAACGTCGAAGTTCATAAGCGGCTCGCCGCCGAAGAAGTCAACCTCCAAGTTATGCCTATCGCCCGAGTTGGCGATAAGGAAATCCAGCGCCTGCTTGCCGGTTTCAAAGCTCATAACAGCGCGCTCGCCGGAGTATCTTCCCTGCGAGGCGAAGCAGTAGGAGCAGTTGAGGTTGCAGGTGTGGGCAACGTGCAGGCAGAGCGCCTTTACCACGCCGGAAGTCTTCTCCTTAAGCGCACCCGCCATCGGCGCAAAGGTATCGGGAGCGAACAGGCTTCCGTCATCCTTTAAAGATACTATCTCGCCGTAGCAGTCCTTAAGCTCCTGCTCGGTGACCTCGGGGTTGTCCTTGTACTTATCCAGAAGAAGAGATATTATTTCATCCTCGGATTTTGTTTCAAACATTGAAATGATATCGTAGCACACATCATCAACGATATGTATAGAGCCGGAATAAACGTCTAAAACGATGTTTAAGCCGCCCTGTTTGTAGCAGTGTATCATAAATTAAACTCCCTTTACTGGGTCAAAAAAATAACGCCGCCGGAAAATGCGGCGGCATTAAATTTCCAACTATTATTTCTTGTCAGACTTTTCGCACTTCTGGTTTGCAATGCCGCAGCTTGTCTTGCAGGCAGACTGGCAGGAAGTCTGGCACTCGCCGCATCCGCCGTTCTTTGCGCTCTTGCAAAGGTTGCGGGTCTTAAGAGTAACAATATGCTTCATGATATATTACCTCCGTATTAATCAATAATTTTCACCATTATAGCACAGAGTTCGGCTGTTGTCAAGTGATTTGCGCGCAAGGTAATATCCCCCCCCAAGCCGAACATATCCCATAATCGGCAGGAGCATAGCTTTCCACAGACTGAAATCCTGAAAAAAAGGCACGCGCAAGCCCGATGATACGAGCCTGCGCGCTGAATATCACCATTTTTATCTCAGCTTTCCCTCCCGAGTTCGGCATTTGTGTCACCCGCGGGCACCACCGCCGGCATGAACCCCGCGAACAGGCTGTTCCGACAGCCGCACTTATCATAATTGCAGAGCGATTTATATATGCAGTCGCTCACTCCCTTGCCTTCCGAATCGTAATAGTTCTCAAAAACAACATTTCTTTTTAAAACTGAGCAGTATCTCAGGCTTGCGTATCTGAAATTACCCATCCTACACAGCACCTTTCAATCAAGAATATTTCTACTAATAATTATATGCAGAATTGTAATTTATAAGCATGACCCGCCATATTTATTTAGTAAAACGGCCGATAATGTGAAAACGGCTGACATCACGGATAATCGCTTGAAAGGATGGATAATCATGACGGCAATACTCAAAACAAAGGAACAAAGAAGGCTCGAAAAGGAAAGAAAGCTAAGGCTTAAGCGGCTTGAAGATGATATCGAGGCGATAAACAAGGCTATTGCGATAGCGGAATCAGGCTTCAACGAGGTGACGGACGTAAGCCTTACCGAAGCGCTGATATTTGACAGAGCCGCACTGGAGGCAAGGCGAAATTATCTTTTGAGGGAAGCGAAGAATGTCCTATCCTGCCGAGTAGAAACTTCGGACACTTAGGACATGATAACAGCCAATGTCCTATCTTGCCGGGTAGAAAAACGGACAAATCGGACATTTCGGACATTTTAACAGGCAATGTCCTATCTTGCCGAGCAGAAAAAACGGACAAAACGGACATTTAGGCATAAAAAAGAACTATTCAGATATATAAATGTCCTAGTAGTGATAATCGGACATCAGTAACAAATGTCCTATTTGTCCGATTTGTCCTATTTTTTAAGTAGTGATAATCGGACATTCACAAAAACGCCGCCCGAGTAATCCCCGGACGGCTGATTGATTATCCACACTATATATTTATATCGCCGCACAAAGTGCTTGCCATAACAGCCTTGATTGTGTGCATTCTGTTCTCTGCCTCATCAAAGACGATTGAGCGTTCGCTCTCGAACACCTCATCGGTGACTTCCATGCAGTCTATTCCGAACTTCTCGGATATCTTCTTGCCGATGCCGGTGCCTAAATCGTGGAAGGCGGGCAGGCAGTGCATGAATACAGCGTTGTAAGCGGCGGCATTCATCAGCTGAGCATTGACCTGATATGGTGAAAGGTCGGTGATTCTTTCCTGCCAAACCTCGTCCGGCTCGCCCATGGATACCCAGACGTCGGTATAGATGACGTTTGCGCCCTTAACGGCTTCGGCGGGATTCTCACAGAGCCTGATACTTCCGCCGGTCTCAGCAGCTATATCCTCGCACTCGCGGACAAGCTCGGGGTTCGGGAAGTACTTTTGGGGTGCGCAGGCGGTGAAGTTAAGACCCATCTTGGCGCAGCCAACCATAAGCGAGTTGCCCATGTTATACCTTGCGTCTCCCATATATACAAAGTTTATGCCCTTCAGCCTGCCGAAATGCTCCCTGATGGTGAGAAAGTCGGCAAGAATCTGAGTGGGGTGAAATTCGTTTGTAAGACCGTTCCAGACGGGAACCGAAGAGTATTTTGCCAGCTCCTCAACAATCTCCTGCCCGTAGCCGCGGTACTCTATTCCGTCATAGATGCGTGACAGCACACGCGCGGTGTCGGCGATGCTCTCCTTCTTGCCAATCTGCGAGCCGGTGGGGTCTAAATATGTGCAGCCCATGCCGAGGTCGTGCGCGGCGACTTCAAAGGAACAGCGGGTGCGGGTGGATGTCTTTTCAAATATCAGCGCGATGTTCTTGCCCTCACAGAGCCTGTGCGGGGTTCCTGCCGCCTTTTTAGCCTTTAAATCCGCCGCTAAGTCTATGAGATATCCAATCTCCTCGGGGGTGAAGTCAAGCAGCTTTAAAAAATCCCTGCCCTTTAAATCTATGCTCATACCAAATCCTCCTTCAGCTTGTTTCTTACCGCGCTTATCTGCGCTTCAACCGACGATACCGAGGTTCCACCGGCGCTTATACGCTTTTCAACGCAGTTTTTAAGGTCGATTTCGGAGTAGAGGTCATCGCAGAACAAATCGCTGAACTTCTTATATTCCGAAAGCTCCAAGGTCTCCAAAACCTTTCCGCTTGCAATGCAGGCGGCTACTATCTGACCGCAGATCTTATATGCGCTTCTGAACGGCATCCCTTTTTTTACGAGATAATCCGCCAAATCGGTTGCGTTTATAAAGCCCTTCTTTGCGGCGGCGAGCATATTTTCGGTGTTGGCTTTAAAGCCCCGAATCATCCCGATGAAGACCTTTAAGCACATCTTGACGGTGTCCACAGCGTCGAATACGCCTTCCTTATCCTCCTGCATATCCTTGTTGTAGGCAAGGGGCAGACCCTTTAGAACGGTGAGCATACCCATCAAATCGCCGTATACCCTGCCGGTTTTTCCCCTTACAAGCTCTGCCATGTCGGGGTTTTTCTTCTGGGGCATGATGGATGAGCCTGTGGTGAAATCGTCCGACAGCTCGATAAACTTGAACTCCCAGCTCGACCAAAGCACAATCTCCTCGGAGAATCTTGAAAGATGCGCCATTATTATTGAGATATCCGAAAGCAGTTCTAAGCAGAAATCCCTGTCCGAAACGCCGTCAATGCTGTTAAGACAGATGCCGTCAAACCCGAGCTCGTTAGCTTCAAAGACGCGGTCGGTGGGATATGTTGTTCCTGCAAGCGCGCAGGAGCCGATTGGGCAGATGTTCAGCCGCTTTTTGGAGTCGGCGAGCCTTTCAATGTCGCGAAGGAGCATCATGGAATAGGCCATAAGGTGGTGACCGAAGGTTATGGGCTGGGCGCGCTGAAGATGGGTGTAGCCCGGCATAACGGCGGACTTGTATTCCTCGGTGCGGTCAGTAACCGCCGATACCAGTGATTTCAGCAAAGCGATTATCTCATCAGTCTCATCGCGGAGATACATTCTTGTGTCAAGCGCGACCTGATCATTGCGTGAGCGGGCAGTGTGAAGCTTTTTGCCAAGCTCGCCTATGCGCTCGGTGAGAATCTGCTCGACGAACATATGAATATCCTCGCACTCGGGGTTGATGGATAGCTTGCCATCCTCCAAATCCTCAAGGATTCCGCGCAGACCTACTATAAGACCGCCGGCGTCCTGCTCGGAAATTATCCCACATTTAGCGAGCATCTCAGCATGAGCCATGCTGCCCTGAATGTCCTGCCTGTACATCCTCGAATCGAACCGGATCGAGGAATTGAAATCATCGGCAATGCTGTTGGTGATGCCGCTGGTTCTTCCTGCCCACATTTTTTCCATTGATTGCACACTCCGTGTAATAAATTTTTCATATAATAAAGCTCGCCGATATTTCAGATCTGCGGAGCAGCTTTTTAAATCCGTCAAGCGTTTCATAGCAGTGAAACGCTTGACTCCTCATCGCGCCCCAAGGCGCGCATCACAGCGAGCCCAAGCGAGCGACATCACTTATCACGCTCGCGCCAGCGAGTGCATAACTCACTTTATTCCGTTCTTCGCCTTCATCTTAGCATAAACCTTAGTCGGCAAACCATAAAGATTAATGAATCCTGCCGAATCCGCCTGATTGTAAACCTCATCCTCATCAAAGGTTGCAATCTCGGGGTCATACAGAGAATAAGGCGAGGTTACGCCGGCGTTGATCATGTTGCCCTTGTAGAGCTTCAAGGTAACGTCGCCGGTAACAGTCTTCTGAGTGGTCTTTACAAAGCTCAGAATAGCCTCGGTCAAAGGAGTGAACCACTGTGCATTGTAAACCAGCTCGGCAAGCTTCTGAGCTACCAGAGACTTGTAGTGCGCGGTCTCCTTGTCGATGCAGATGGTCTCGAGAACCTGATGAGCCTTGTAAAGGATAGCTCCGCCGGGAGTCTCATAAACGCCGCGGCACTTCATGCCTACAAGGCGGTTTTCTACGATGTCAAGAAGGCCAATGCCGTTCTCTCCGCCGAGCTTGTTAAGGGTTGTAACCAGCTCGACCGCGCCCATCTCGACGCCGTTTACAGCGGTGGGAACGCCCTTTTCAAAGTGAATCTTTACGTAGGTAGGCTTGTCGGGAGCCTGCTCGGGTGATACGCCCATCTCCAAAAATCCCGGCTTGTTGTACTGCGGCTCGTTGGCAGGGTCTTCAAGGTCAAGACCTTCGTGCGAAAGGTGCCAGATGTTCTTGTCCTTGGAATAGTTAGTCTCACGGCTGATCTTCAGCGGGACGTTGTGAGCCTCGGCGTAGTCGATTTCCTCCTCACGGGATTTTATCGACCACTCCCTCCACGGAGCGATAATGGGCATATCGGGTGCGAAGGCCTTAATTGCAAGCTCGAAGCGAACCTGGTCGTTGCCCTTGCCGGTGCAGCCGTGGCAGATAGCGTCTGCGCCCTCTTTAAGCGCGATTTCGGCAATGCGCTTTGCTATCGGAGGACGGGCAAAGGCTGTGCCCAGCATATAATCCTCATAAAGTGCGCCGGCCTGTACGCAGGGGAAGACGTAATCTGTCAGGAACTCCTCTGTCAGATCCTCGATATAAAGCTTGGAAGCGCCGGTTTTAAGAGCCTTTTCCTCCAAGCCTTCAAGCTCGCCGGCCTGACCGACGTTTCCGGAAACAGCTATTATTTCGGGATTATTGTAATTTTCCTTAAGCCACGGGATGATGATGGAGGTATCAAGTCCACCCGAGTATGCCAGAACTATTTTTTTGATATTTTCTTTTTTCATGAAATTGCATATCCTTTCGTCAATAGTTAATATTTATACAAAAACGTTGAATTAAATATACCACTTTGCGCGGCAATATGCAAGAGCTTTTTATCAAATAAAATTATTTCGTATGCACGCACAAAAAGCACAAATAACCGTCCGTATTATTATGGATTTTGACAAGTGGAGCAGGCAGTATTATCCCGAAAAATAAAAAATCGCTGGCTGATTACGGCGATATTTTCGGATATTTATGCAATTATGCGTATAATTAATGTATATTATTAAGATTCGGATGCCAGCATTGGATGCTTGACATTTTGCCGGTTTGAATGTAAACTAAAAATATCGGTAATACTATTAAAAAGGACTGATGATAATGAAAATATACTTCAACCCGGATGAAAAGCTGGTCGCCGCAATACGCAAAGGGCTTATGAAAAAAGAGGGTCACTGTCCGTGCAGGCTCGAGGAGAGCGAGGACACAATGTGTATGTGTAAGGAGTTCCGCGAGCAGATAGCCGACCCCGATTTTGAGGGCTTCTGCCATTGCAGGCTGTATTACAAGGAAAAGTAATCGAAAGGAGAATGTAAAATGATTACAGCATTAACTAACGACAACTACCCGCAGGAGGTTTTAAAGTCGGACAAGCCCGTGCTTATCGACTTCTGGGCGGAATGGTGCGGTCCCTGCCAGATGATGTCCGAGGTGGTGGACGATATCGCCGTTAGCCGCTCGGATATAAAGGTATGCAAGGTAAACGTAGATGATGAAAGGGATATGGCTATAAAGTTCGGAATCGACGCTATACCGACAATAATCCTGATTAAAAACGGTGACACCGCCGCGCAGGCTGTGGGATATATGCCCAAGGATGAGCTTCTTTCTGCTCTGGGATTGTAATTAAATACTGCTATGAGCCGGTTGCTATGCCGGCTCATTTTTATGTATTGTCGCTTTGTACAAAAGGCGAGTTAGCCAAAACTAACATCTTTGTCAGGTCTGCAAAAATGCGCAAATCTTATTGACGTTTATATTATGGCGGAGTAAAATATACTCGGCAATAATGAATATATAGGAGTGCGATATAATGACGCTGAAGGATGTTTCCATCGGCAAAACCGTCAGGGTTTTAAAGCTTAACGGCGAGGGCGCTTTAAGGCGCAGGATAATGGATATGGGAATCACTAAGGGAGTTAAAATAACCGTTAGAAAGGTTGCCCCTTTGGGTGACCCATTGGAGCTTACCGTTCGCGGGTATGAGCTTTCTTTGCGCAAATCAGACGCCGAGCTTATTGAGGTCACAGAAGACAGGTAAGTTCGATATTATCACAAAGAACCATACCAAACCTACTGATGTTACCGAAGATAAGTAATCATAATACATATAAAAGGAAGAATCAATTATGGGCTATACAATTGCTCTTGCGGGTAATCCCAACTGCGGAAAAACCACTGTATTCAACGCTTTGACCGGCTCGAACCAGTTTGTTGGAAACTGGCCGGGCGTTACCGTTGAGAAGAAGGAGGGCAGACTAAAAGGTCACGATGATGTAACCATCGCCGACCTGCCGGGAATATATTCCCTTTCGCCATATACGCCGGAGGAGGTCGTTGCAAGGCGGTATCTTGTGGACGAGCGCCCGGACGCAATCCTCAACATCATCGACGGCACAAACATTGAGCGCAACCTTTACCTTACCACCCAGCTTGTTGAAATAGGCATACCGGTAGTTATGGCTATCAACATGATGGATATCGTCGAGAAAAACGGCGACAGAATCGACACCGATATACTTTCAAAGGAGTTCGGATGCAAAGTCTTAACCATCTCGGCAGTGCGGGAGCAGGGGCTTATCGACGCTGCTCTTGCCGCTGTTGAAGCTGCTAAGGAAGCGACCCCGATGCCTATCCACCGCTTTTCGGGTGTTGTTGAGCACGCCCTTGCACACATTGAGGAGGCAACCGTTCACAACAGCCTGCCTTTGGATCAGCAGAGATGGTACGCCGTCAAGCTATTTGAGAGGGATGAAAGGGTTCGTGCACTTTTAAAGCTCTCGGAGGACGCTCTCAATCACATTGAGGACGATATAATTCTCGCCGAGGCTGAGCTGGACGACGACGCCGAAAGCATCATCATCAGCCAGCGGTACAACTACATCGAAGATGTTATATCCCGCTGCTACAAGAAAAAATACAACGGCTTGACCCCATCCGAGCGAATAGACAGAATCGTCACCAACCGATTCTTAGCTCTGCCTATTTTCGCGGTGCTGATGTTCTTGGTGTATTACATATCTGTTACAACGATAGGAACATGGGCAACCGACTGGGCGAATGAGGGCGTGTTCGGCGAGGGCTGGCACCTGTTCGGAATCGGCTCGGGTGAATATCTTGAGGAAGTGACTGAATATGCCGAGGAAAACATTTGGACGGCTCCGCTGACTGATATACTTGCAGTTGCGGAGAAATCGGATGTTACCGGCGCTTCGCAGATACTTGAAACCATAAAAGCTAAGGACTATCCCGCTTTCGAGGCAGCATACTCCGACTACGGCGAGGCTCTTGCACAGAGCGGCTACGATATTGTTTCGATTGCGGACAATGCCATTGCCGCCGCTCCGCAGACATCGGCCTACGGCATATGGATAAAGGGTGTGCCGGTTCTGGCAGATGAGCTTCTGACAAAGATTCACTGCGCCGACTGGCTGAGAAGCCTTATTGTTGACGGCATTATCGGCGGCGTTGGCTCGGTATTGGGCTTCGTCCCGCAGATGCTGGTGCTTTTCCTGTTCCTTGCCTTCCTTGAAGCCTGCGGATATATGTCAAGAATCGCGTTTGTCATGGATAAGCTTTTCCGCAAATTTGGTCTTTCGGGTAAATCCTTTATCCCTCTGCTTATAGGAACGGGCTGCTCGGTGCCGGGCATAATGTCCTCCCGCACGATCGAGAACGAAAGCGACCGGCGGATGACTATTATGACGACTTCGTTCATCCCCTGCGGCGCCAAGCTCCCGGTAATCGCTATGATATCCACAGCCCTGTTCGGCGGGGCTTGGTGGATAGCGCCTTCGGCCTACTTTGCGGGAGTTGTCGCGGTGGTTCTTTCGGGAATCATCCTTAAAAAGACAAGGCCGTTTATAAGCGAGCCTGCTCCCTTTGTTATGGAGCTTCCGCCCTACCATATGCCAACATTCAAGAACCTTATGCACTCGATGTGGGAGCGCGGCAGCTCGTACATAAAGAAAGCGGGAACAATAATCCTTCTGGCATCTATCGGTATATGGACGTTTTCGCACGTCGGCTTCGTCGGCGGAAGTTTGACGCTTGATATAAACATGGCGTTAGAAATGAGCATTTTAGGCGTTATCGGCAAGGGCGTTTCGGTTATATTCACCCCGCTTGGCTTCGGAAATGCCAAGGCCTCGGTTGCAACTCTTATGGGAATCCTTGCCAAGGAAGAAATCGTCGGCGTGTTCGGAGTATTGGACTTTGAAAGCATGACAAAGCTTTCCGCATACAGCTTCTTGATGTTCAACCTCTTGTGCGCGCCGTGCGTCGCCGCAATCGGAGCAATCAGGCGGGAGATGAACAGCCCCAAGTGGACGCTTGCCGCCATCGGCTATCAGTGCGGGCTTGCCTACTCGGTTTCACTGATGATATATCAGTTCGGAATGATGCTTGTGGGCAGGGGTAATCTTATAGGAATAATCGCGGCGTTCGCGGTTCTGGCGGTGTTTGTATTCCTTATTATAAGAAAGCCTTCCGCTGTCAAGGGAACTAAGGCATGATGTCGGCGATTATGGAGTACCTGCCAACGGTTATAGTTGCGCTGGTGCTTATAGGGATAGTCGCGGCGGTCATCGCTGGGATGGTTAAGGATAAAAAGGCGGGTAAATCCTGCGGGTGCTCGGGCTGTTCCGGCTGTCCTATGGCAGGACAATGCAAAAAGGACAAATGCGGATGAGGTTATCCGCAAAAATATAATAACAGAAGGGGAATTTTTATGGATCAAAGACTTGAATTATGGCTGGACAACGAAATGAGGACGATTGAGGAATCGCTTAAGGGCTTCACCTCAAAGCTCAAAAGAAGTATGTACATTTACATGGCAGTCGCCGTTGCGGGAATGGTTCTTTTGGGAGTGCTGGTCGGCGCGCCTGTTAAAACCGTTCTTACCCTTCACCTGCCTATCGGCGTTGTAATAGCCGCGATTATCTGGCTGTGCTACTTTTTGCAGATGAAGACCACATCGGTCAAAAAGATAAGGAAGATATATGACAAATCTTTCGCGGACTTCTTCACTTCGGATGAGGATGTTAAAGCCTTCACAGACATCGCTGAGGATGCTAACCGCGGGGACATCACCCTTATGAACATAACCACCGATAAATACCCCTGCCGTGTTACCGTCGGCGAGAATTACTGGGTAATATTCCGCAATTTCGGCTGCCGGATAATTCGCCCCGGCGATATTAAATCCATCCGTGCGGAAACCGAAAAGACAAGGGTCGGCTACAACCTTGGAAACAGCAGGGTCAGTCAGAAAATAGCAATAGGCGTTTCAATGATAATCGACTATAAAGAAGGCACACAATCCTATGCCAAAAATAAAAGCGAAAGTCTGTTTTTAAACAACGGCAAGGAGTACGAGCAGATAAAGCAGCTTATCTCAGAGCGATGCTCCAAAGCGGCAGGGCTTTTTGAAGACTGACACTTATTAGGTTCAGCGACTGTTCAGAAAATCGGTGCAAAATCCACGGTATAACGATTTTGCACCGATTTTTTTGTCTGCTAATTCATTATAAAAATAATCCTGTTTTTCTGCGTTGTCAATAGATATGACCCATATAAGCGTAAA
>ULUA01095145.1_pt1 | contig 27838 bp, 30 predicted proteins | sample 1958081 | NCBI WGS metagenome assembly ULUA01 (sample SAMEA4835748, study PRJEB28245) | human gut metagenome | biome: gut microbiome; material: fecal sample | place: Denmark | collected 2008
GATGTGTTTGAGTTGGACTCTAGTAGAATAGATGATATCTGCTAATAAGTTTGCATCTCCTATACTTCCTGAAGCTCTACGAACAGCTTGAGTTTGTACCCTTTTATCCTCTCCTACCACTGAACGATGGTCCAAAGAGTATTGTCTGGCTTTAGTGAAGAACTCATCTACGAATTCTTCAGATACTCTACCCCCCATTTCCTTCCATAATTTACGGAATAAAGTTTTAGAGATATGTATAGAAGGTTCTCGTTGTGCCATTATAATTTTAACTGTGATTTTATAGTTAAAAGTTCTTGATAAGTCTGATATGTCGTCTCTCGTACATATTCTAAAGTCCTTCGCTTACCCAATGAATTGACATCCTCATTATCTGGTAAGAATACCACCTTTACTTTTTTGAAGGGTACCAACTTGAAGGCCAGGTCTAATGCCTTATCTTTAGCATCAGGGTCAATCAATATGATAAACTTCTCAACTGGACTCTTGATGAACTTGTTTACCTGGTATCTGCTGACGGCCTTACCTCCGGTTGCAATTCCATTCTCCCCCAAAGTTTCAGCATTGATTGCACCCTCACAAATATAAACGGTTCGGTATATTTCTAGAGCATCCGCATTATATATAATAAAACTCTTTCCCAAACCTGTTACATCTACTTCTGGATTGTTATATTTGGGGCCAGCGCCCATATATAATCGGGCATTAAAGTAAGTTAATTGCCCATGCTCCGTGAACGGTATAATGATATATCCAAGATACTTACCAGTGTTACAATATCCCCATCCCTTACGAGCTAACTCCTCTATCTTAAATCCCCGTTTCTTAAGGTAATTCCTGGCAGACCTTGCCAATAGAGAAGTGCCCATAGATATGTTCTTAAAGCCATCGGGAAGAAAGAACTCCTTCTTACCTTTTAACTCAACCTTCTCTTCCTTGAAAACATATCCAGAATAATCACCAGATTCAAGTATAGACAATACTTCATGAAAACTATCCGTATTCTCCAGATACATTACCAAACTTATAGGAGAAGGATGTTCACCACACTTAAAACAATTACATCGATTGTTTGAAAGGTTAATGCCGAACTTTTTCTCACCACCGCAGTATGGGCAGTCTGATTTCATCCATGAGTGTCTGTAGTCAAAGGCTCCTATCTTCCTCATAAAGTATTGATGGAGCCTACCCTTGAAATTACCATTAAGCTTCATAATACCCAGTCTTTATTTTATGTACATACCTATTCATACTACGTGTTGATATACCCCAGGCTTTAATTAAAGCCTTTATTTTAGTCTTATCATCTATACATTTTAATAAAGTCTGATATCTAACTTTAGTGAGTATTGAACGAGGATTCCTGAAGCATTTGAGTTGTTTGATACCAGGACGGTGTTGACCTTTTGTACTTCTACCATCACTAACCATTTGTTGAGAATTTTCTTTATAGGTACCCCAATATAAGTTCTCAACCCGGTCGTTGGATTTATTATTATCTTTATGACATACACAAGGTTTATTTTCTGGATTAGGTATATAAGCTTCAGCCACTAATCTGTATACTTTCAGATTATATCTTTTACCATTCGAATATAGATGAACTATATTTCTACCTGTACGATAGTGAGGATGTATAGTTACTTCACGATTACGCCTTATATTATATACCTTTCCATCTTTAGTTACATGGTACAAAGGAAAACCTTTTATATTGCTGTTAAGTCTCATATCGTAAACGAAAATACCCGACCATGAATAACATAGCCGGGTAATTATTATCTATTGACGGGTAACTTCTGACATAACTCAGGAACTAAGTGATGAACTATATATCCTCTTCGAATCTTTACCAACTCTGTTTTAGCTTCGTCCAACCTTAAGAAAGAGTTTTTGTAAGGTACTTCATACCTATCAACATCCCTATACCCAAGAGTCCGATTATTAGGAGTAACTTCATTCCAACTTATAGAAGCTTTCTCTGAACTAATAGGTACCCATTCACGGAAGAATACTCCCAAGCTATATCTCTCATCAATCGGACATACTATTTGATACCGGTTACCGGGTTGCCTTCTCAAACATATTTCTTTGGAAGCCCTCCTCCGAAATATTTTTAATAATCAGATGTCCATAATTACATGTGTTCAGTGGCGTGAAACTCTCCTACATGTAATACCGAATTGCATTGAGGACATCTAACACTTTCTTCTCCATCATGTCCTGGACCATAGCTTAAGTCTAAAAATATTTCCTTCTTATTGAAGGCTATTACCTTTTTACACTTGTTACAAGATGTAACGCCTTCTCCAAACTTAGCTAAATCCATAGAATCAATAACTCGTGCCATACAATTTTAATTATTAAGGTTTATCTAAATATCTCCTGAGGTTTTACTTCTCTTTTCGGGGTCTGCATTGGGATTACTTACCCTCTTCTTTTTCTTAAGTAAGTCATCTACCTGTTTACCCATGGACTCATCGTACTTAGCCCGGGCTTCTTTTGAGAATTCCTTCATCCGTTGTCTTTCGGGATCCATATTAAACATTACCCGACCATTTGGAACTCCATCGCGTTGAACTACAACTTCCATTCTCATGATGTTATGCTCTTCTTCGTCTTGAGTAGAATTTAATCCCATGACGCATTTTGCATTCCTTATTATAGAAATAGCGGATGCTATATCATTATCCTCGTATCTGGTTTCTTGATGCTTAGCACCTTCTCGGGTAACATGTTGGGCAGTCCAAATGGCATCTAACCCTAACTCATCGCCCATATTATCCAGGTCAATGTATACATTGTTGATACGTTCTACATCATCCCTATCCCGGGCAATAGAAGCTAACTTTGCAGCATAGTCAACCATTATGACATTCACCTTGATACCTTTCTCGGTTTCCAGTTTCCTAACCAAGTTAATAATGGTATTACAATCCGCAATGGTTGCAGGTACACGCTCCACAATAAACTCTACACCAAGACGTTTATATTTACGCATGTGCCTTTGCTCCATCTTATCATAATCACCAGTTAACATTTCCCTCTTGGTCTTATTTAGGGTGGACTGAATCATACGGTCCATTAACTGGTTCTTACCATTTTCGGTATCTATATAGAGGACATTCTTTTTCATTGCCAGGTATCCCCGAGCAACATTGATAAGTGCAAAAGTCTTCCTTCGTTTAGGACGGTCAATCAAAACGAAGAGAGAGTTCTTGGGATATCCATCTCCATTACCCAACCTATTCAACTGCCAGAATGGAGTAGGAACCACATCTGGGTCAACCTTTCTCATAAGCTGTCGCATTGCAGTTCCGCTAACCATGAGCAAAGGTTCATCCTTCTTTTGGGGTTTTGAACTCTGTAGGATCTTAGTTAATTTAGCTTGATAAGTTTCATATAGATTATAATCCGAAAAATCCATACCCTCGTTCAAAGCCTTTAGCTCAATATAGGCAATGAATTTATGTATATTCTCCAGAATAATATCTACGTCTTTCAGGGGCTTATTGTAAAGGTCCGATATTAAACTATGAATGTTAGGAATATCATCCTTGGTAACTAAGTCCACATAATCTTTGCCTTCTAATAGGGTTTTAACTTGTTCAACCATTAAAACCTCACTGGGTATTCGTTGATATTTCTTTACAAATTTTACCAAAGCTTCTACTACTACTGAGTGCTCAATCAAAGTAAAGTACCCGGGTTTTATTTTGGGAATATATAGAAGAGCTTCTTTCCCTTGTACCAAAAACCTAAGTACTTCCAATTGAAACTCGATAGAGAATGTAAACTTGTCACAAGAGCTTAACCTCTTCTTTACCCTATTTTGTTTCATATATTATATAATATTCATGAATGTATAATCAATAGTATCTGCTAGATAATATAGTTCTCCCAGCTCATCTTTGAACATACTTGAACACAGACGGTGAAATAATTTTGATAAAATTCATACAAGTTGTTACTTTATTATTTATATTTGCATTGTTAAAAATCTTTACTACTATGAAAGGCAACAACGGAAGTGAACTACACAGATTGACAGAATTAAAACCTTATGATGAGGATTTGTTTAATAGGTTATATAAAACCTGCAAACCTTTAATCCGTAGGCTGACGAGAGGGGTTGATTCCAGAAGATTTAATCTCACACCAGATATAATTAACTCTTTCTTCTGGGATAAGTTCTTGTACGTCTTCAATAAATATCAAGATGAATACGATGAGGAGAGATTGAAAGCAACTCTCTTATCTTCCCTGCAAACTTATAAAAGTAAGTTACTGAGGAATGCTTATACCAAGCAAGCAGAGTTTAACCAAGAGTTAACTTCTTTCGAAGTGTTATTTGACAATAATAAGGAATTACTTGATGATTCTGATGAGACCAGAATAAAGGAGGAACAGTCTCAAAGATTCCATCAGTACATGAAGGAACACCTTACACCCGATGAGTATCTGGTTATGCAGATACAACTTGAGCCTCCCAAATGGTTTGAATCCCGTATCAAAGATTCTCATGGCAAGCTTTCTATATTGCATCTTATAGATTACTTTGAGTTACCTCGGGATAAGTTTGCAGTTAATATGTTTTCCCGGATGAGGAAAACCATTCAGAGGGTTTTAGAACAAGCTGCAGTAGACCTTAAACAATGAAAAAGGCCAGAGCAAGGTTATTATTAACCTTACCCCGGCCCCACTTAACCAACTCAACTATGGTCAGTTCAATCTGAAGTATTCCTAATGATATCTGAGTATAGGTCTAGAGTTCTATCGGTTATAGGTAATGTTATAGAATGGCATATATTAATCCAATCTCCCCGAGATGAAGCCACACTATTTGCTCGATATTTAACTACCATGTGTACACTATTAGTAGTGATATCCAGGTGAACATTGTAATTCTGAATTTGGAAGTTCTTTTCACTAGATAATGTGGCATCAATATCGGTTGCTTCAAAGTTAGTGGGCATAGCCAAATAAATTTTGGTAGTATCTATGGATGTATCTCGGAGATTAATGAGATCATCAATAATACCCGACATCTTAGAGTTTTTACCAAATAGATTGGCTAAGTTATAATCTACGGAGCATTCGCCTATACTTCCACCATTATACGCATGTACAAATACTCTTAGCGTAATGGTATTAACTCCCATTATGGCTTTGAAATAAGCATAGCTTTGTATATTACCTATAATGGATATCTGTCCACTATCGACAATTTCAAGTTTTTGCTTATTTAAATACAGCCTCTTAAGGTACATACCAATTACCCAGCTTAAAGAGGGATCGGGCCCATTCTGAGATATGAAGCCATTGGATATGGCCAGACTAGAATCACCCCCTATCAATTGAGGATTGATTATGGCTACTAATTGCCAATCGCTTTTACCAGACGGAGGTATAGCATCTCCAACTACTAGACTCCCATCCAATCCAGGTTCAAATACTACAGAACCTATATCCCAGTTACCTGAGACTACTGTAGTGGGGTTAACTAGACTAATATTGGGAGCTATAAATATGCCCAAGGCATCCGCATTCTCATACCAGGAACTGTTTATGGTTTTAGTTACATTCCTACCAGATACAAATGTAGAGCCTTTAATATTCAAGCGAGTAAATATGAACTGATCATCATCCCCTGATTCACCTTTGGTTAAGCTTACATCCACCCCAGAACCCAATGAACTCACCAAGTTATCTACTTTTGCTGTGAGGTTATCTACTTGGCCCGGAATTGAAGTTTCTTCTAGAGCAGATACTCGCCTATCTAAATCCAAAGCTTCTAATGGGCTCATTCCCCAAGGCTCAACGGGGAATTTCCCTTGGATAGGAACTAAGCAAAGAGTGAAGTTAAATTGGGCCATTATGGATTTATACCGAGAAGATTCTGGATCAGTATCCCAATATGGATCCCATCCCACAAAGTATAACCCTATGATAGTATCGGTATTCTGATTCCAAGGCACCGAGCTCTGTACCAGAATGTTCATCACTTCATTATAATCCCAACGAAGGATGTTCTCAAACTTCAACTCTCCTGGTAATACCAGCCAATTACAAGTGAAGTTAGATATACTTGGTGCTGGATCACTACTATCAGCCTTATAAGAGTGAGAAGCTTTCACTACAAAAGCCACTACCTTTTGGGGATTAGTGAGACTTGGCCAACCTCCATCTGGTTGAACTCCGTTGAAAGTCAGAGTATCAGGGGCAATGTGACATAAGCCATCCGGGGTAATGTAAGCATTGAAGACTTGACCAGCCGTATTACCCTTATTAGATAAGAATACTCTCCGAGACTTACCTCTGAGTATTTCCCTGCCAAGAACATTTTCCAGAGAAGTTGTATTGAATATACTGGTTATAGTCACATCTGACTTAGAAGTGTCTACCCAATCGAATCCACAAACAGGGCCAGTACCTCCGACTATAGCCAGGGGTTCCATCACTTCCTTGGATTCAATCAGATCACCATATACTTGATAAAACCTTGGTTGTACTACACCCTTTACAACCTCAGTTGCATTGTTAGTCGGCATAATCTACAGCTTTAATTTATCAAGATTCTCATCTATAAAGATAAGAGCTTTAGTTAACGATTCTACCAGTTTCTTATTCACGGAATCATCTTCGAGTAACTTGACATCGTCGAGATTATCCTGGAAAAGCCATTCAAGAAGTACTCCCCAGTAATTGTTGCCCATCAACACCGTAAAATTGGATTCCTTGTCAGGATCTCCATCCGAAGGATCTGTTCGGTGTTTATAGCCGTCCGTAATGGGAAAATCTTCTTGGAGTTGTTCAAATATTACAGTAGCAAATAAATCTGAACGAGTTTGTCCCTTAGTGGTATAAATTTCAAAACCTCGGGCAGTGCACCATTCATTCCCCATGCCTGCAGCATTGTTATGGAGTGAAAGCAGAAACTTTGCACCCCCTCGGGGAGTATCTAATTTATTTGCAATTTCTTTTCTTCTAGATAGCCCGATTTCGGTGTCCCCGGTATTGGTGAAAGCTACCTCGAATCCTTCTTGTTTGAGACGCTCTGCCAAAGCTTTTCCCACTTTACGACTCCATAGGTATTCCTTATGTCTACCATCAGGAGATTGTTTTCCTGCTACATCAGACCCATGAGCAAAGTCGATGATAGGCAATAATCTTCGTGCCATGTTATAATTTTTTAAGGTACATTAGTTTTAATCCGTTGAGATACATACTTACAGATTGGTCCATGTTTGAAATGGAAAACTGGTCCTTAGGTATGTATATCTGTTCTATTACCAAATCTTTTATTGCCTCGTTATCCTGAGGCTCAAAGATATTTGAGAGAGATTTACCATTACAAGTGAAGTTGGAAAATAGTCCACATAGTTCGGAATATTCATTGTTTACTAAGCTTTCCACTTTCTTTATGGTCGACTCTTTATTATCGATATGATTTTCAAACCTTATACGTAGTATTGCGTATTTAATGATATGGCCCAAGCAATTGAATTCCCTGCGAATCAATATTTGAGCTTCGGTTACACCGATAGTTGAGTTAGCTGCTCCATCGAAAAACTCCTTTACCTGTTGTGATGATTCAGATACCACGGTAACTTTTTTGTTAAGGTTCCAGATAGTATAGATAAACATTACTACCATCACTAGAACCAATACCATAAAGATACCGAATATCACTTTAAGTGCCCCATAATTTGAGGCAGCTTCGGCCAATTCAATCGAAGATTTGGTTAAAGATTGAACAGCATTGTCGAGTTTAGGGTCTTCTTGAGCAAAAGAAGATAGTAGAGCTATTAGAGGCATGTTAAGCATATACGATATAAATTACGGCAGTAGTTTGTTCAAATACTACAGAACTGTCTTTTGGTTCAAAATATTTTACGTTTACGGGTAAGTACTTATTGACAATGTTTACCAGAGTTTCTCTTACTTTATCACTATAGTCAGAGAGATGTTCTGATTGTATCAGTTCCTTTTCAGCCTCTATCTCTTCTTCGGTTGCATCGGGATTCATCAGCTTCCACTCTTCCAATAGTTGTTCTTGAATCTCCTGGTCTTTCCTTACCATGAAGTCCCATTGACCCTTTGGTATACCAATAGTAAGAATCATTGGGACACATTCCCAACAATCGGTCTCGGTGTCGTAAGTAGCAGAAGGAGTATCGAAGTGTGAGATAGTATCATAGTTTACAGAACCATCTCCGATGGCTTGAACTACTGAATCTTTTGTACTCTCATCTACCTCGGTAAGAGTAAAGGTTACTCCATAAAAACGGCCTAATATTTCATAAAACCGTTTTGTGCCTCGTATCTTATACAAAGATATGGCGTATCTTAGAACTAATCGGAAATCAGCAGTAGGAAAACCCCTGTCTTCTTTTACCCAATTCTCTAGATTCTCCTCTGTATAGGGCTCTCCCTTAGTTAATACGCCATAGGCATAAGGTATGAACCCAAAGTATTCCCATAGATAATTCAGGAATATTGGATTGGCTTTATCCACATCCAGACAATCCATGAAATTATCTATATCGGGCATTACCTCAGTATCGAAATAACCTGAACATACATCTATGAACCTTTCGAATATACCTTTACCCTCTGAATCTTGGTAAGTATCATTGGCTTTATAGTAATGGTCGAAAAGGTTACTGAAGATGAAATCCCTGAAGAATGTCTTCGCTGGATTAAACCACTTCATTTACTTTGAGTGTTATATTATCCGAACTGATGATAGGGATATTGTAGTTATGCGGGATCAGATCTACCAATCTACCATTGCTCCCCATAGGTTGGGTAGTTAATTGATATACTGTTCCGTTTTCATAGTTAGCATTTTCAACTGGTAAGTTAACTGTAAGACTAAACTTAGATTTGGTTAGAGTTACTTCGAGAGGCTTACCATACTGACCCGAATATAGAGCATTGCCCGATAATTCCTTATTAGCATATACCTTGTAAAATGATTCACCGCCCTCTACCACAGTTTGTATGTAACAATTCTCAAAATCGGATTCTGGAGTGGAAGTTGTAAAGGATATCATCTTGAAATAGGTAATATTCAGTGCGGGTACTGATACTATCTCTTCTTGATTTTGAGAGTTGGTGTTTATGGCTATGGGATAGGGCAATAAATACAGTTCGGTTATAGTAAGGAAGTCAACCATGGGTTGATTATCCATAAGAGCGTACAAATCCGACTGTCTTACCGGCTTATTGATATCGGAGTTCTGATAGTTATAAGCATCTAACAATGCTTTCTTCACTTGGTTGCTTATATCTATGGATTTAAAAGACTTCTTACCTGTGATCTCAGCGGATAAATAAACCTTAGCAGCATGAGTAGAATATACACTAACTCTAGTAGTCAGCACCTTAGAGGATTCCATCCTCTGCTTCACATTATTGATAAGCTCGGTACTGGCCTCTGAACCTCCATCGGGAGTGATATATATCTCCACGTATTTTCCACAGATGTAATTGCAATAGGCCTTATCCACTCCGTTTATCAACATGGCTATAGCTTCGTAATCTTCCTTGGTGATAGCCACTCCGAGAGTCTTAATACTGAGAGGGATATGTCCCTTGAGAGTATCAAAATCCTCATAGTCAGATCCTCCAGTAGCAGCTATGGTATTAGTAAGAGTAAGGCCTGAAGTTACATTAGTCATCACCTCGGGTACTTGCTCAAACTGGTTGGAGGGTATATTCCCGCTTGATCCATAAGTTAAATAATACTGACCCTTGATCAGTGAGCCTATACTGGGTTTCTTACCGAACTGCCCATCACCAAATACCAAATAGGGAGTAAGAGTAGTATCCAATTCTATTTTGTATACCTTATCTCCGGGACTTGAGTAAGCAAAAGTATCCACTAAAGTCCAAGCTTCTCCACCTACGGTAAGTACCATAGAACCTTCTACGTACTTCTTGTCAGAAGGTAAATCTCCTAGAGTTATGATAGTATTGTGAGAGGTGTATGTACCCAGTTCTACTTCCTCTACAGCCTCTTTTTGAACTACTGGGACTTTATAAGTATATGTACCCTTTTCAATGGTTATATTGCGAGTAGTTATCCACTGCTTACCATCTTTTGAGTTGAATACAGTATTCTGGGGTACTTGTATATCTACAGGGAAAGGACTTCCATCTTGCATGTATACGGTTAAGTCTACTGAAGATGGGATAGCTGACTTTATATGATAATCAACTAACTTGGCATGTTTGTAGAGGGATGAATACCTTCTACAGGTTGGGAGGAAAGCCTCTCTTGCCATACCATCTATATAGTAATGTATCACTTCAGCAATACCTGCAAAGATTGAGAGTGTAAGGATAAATATATTACCTTCACTCATATCCGTTATCTCTGGAACCCTTTCATTCAGAGATTGAATAAGTTTGGCTTTTATGTCATTGTATGACCTCTGAAAGGGAGTAAGCCAAGGATTGCTAGTAGACATTTGTTGTTGAGTTGTTTAAGTTATATTGGAAATTTAATTCCTCTACTCTTTGGGAATTCTGTACCCGAAAATATATAAGGAGTCTTATAGACTCTTTAGTGGGTTTCAAAGCCAATACTTTTAAGGCCTTGATCCGAGGTTCCCAAGCTGCTATACCATCTTTTACAAAATTCTTAATCATGAGATTTAAAGCACTCACATTTGGCTCTTCTAAACATTCCCAAGTTCGAGAACCAAAGTCTTCTTGCCTAAACCTTTGACCTATTTGATAAGTTAGTATAGCGGTGATATTCTGCTTTATTAACCTGATATCACCATACAAAGGATACCAGCCAACTAAAGCCTTATATTCAATTACAGGAGGCTTACCGGGTATAGCCGGTTCTGCAGGGTAAGTGACTGTATATTCGGTATATAAATCCCTGATGAATATTTTTTGAGGCTCACCTAAGATTATATCTGAACTACCCGTTAAATATAGCTCATAGTTTTCACTACCCGGATCTTCATGAAGATTAAATGAGGATTTATAATGACATTTTCTATAGCTTAGATCTAGATCATCATAACTGTAATCGGGGCCAAATCCAAAATTCAACCGTTGATTACCGTAGCTTTCTCCCAAATCCCCCCTAGCGTTCACATATAAATCAAGCCTAATATCACCCTCTGAAGAAGTTATTTCAGGAACTGATATAAAGTTACTTACAGATAAAGTAGCTGAAGAGTTTTCTTCTTCTTCTAATTGGTATACTTCAAGGACTATAACCGGATTACCTTCATCTAAAGCTATGTGAGCTTTTGATCTACCGCTTGCTTCTAAGACATATACTAGCCCATTTGAATCGGTTAAACTGAGAGATGAATTTATGGTAGTTTCACCAAACCTTTCATAAAATAACTTAGCTACCCCAGATACCAACCCCGTAATAGTTTCTTCTCGCTCGGGTTTACCCGGTATATCTGGAGTACCGGGATCCACTACAATGGAGTCGGAGATGATATTACCATCTTTATCCCGTTTATATTCCAACCTTATGGGGAAATAAGGCCCACTACCAATTGTGTTGAGTTGATTATAGTTTGCCATTAGTTAGGTTGTTTAATTGTTTCACTCTCAATATCCTCCACCTGGGTTTCAGTTAATTGACTTCCAAACCAGGATGAAGCAGAGGCCTTTAAAGCAGCACCTCCGTCCTGAGGAGTGGGAGCCCAAGATGAGAATATCTGTTTAAGGTTATTGATATCCTGTTCGATTTTATTCAACCTTCCCACTACGGAATTAGATTCAGGAATACCAACTTTCCCCCCTTGCATTATAATGTTATTCGCATCGACGTTTATGTTGCCGTCTAGAGACTTAACAATTATATTTTGTTGGATTATTGCAGTTAATACTCCCGATTCACTTTCATCCAGTATAATCTTATTGCCCTTGGGTGTAATAAACCCAAGTACGTGAGGCTTATCCAATTCGGGAGGCATCTCTCCGATTGCCCAGCCATGATAAGACCAGAGGGGGTGTCTCGGGTCCCCGTTTTCAAATTCTATATATACTATAGAACCCTCACGAGGAGATAACCATTTGAATCCAGAACCGGGACCTCCTTGTTGATGTTTGGGATAGGCCCATACTTCTACACCCCTTAAGACACTCGGGAGATATACACATACCTTATTCTGAGAGTCAGGGTCGTCGGAAGTTATCACTATACCTCGATAAGTAGAGTAAAATCTACCGATTGACTCTATACCTCTCTGTTGAATCAATTCATATAGGTTCATGATTCTTTCGGACTTATATTCCTACCCACTTGAAAATCCACCCTTGAGTCTACTACCACTTCATAATCAGCGGGATTATCCCGATTATTCTGGTGTACAACAATTTGACGACCAGATCTTTGAGGATTCTCCTTTTCTCCCTCTTTCCAAGTCGAAGCTCGATACCTTGAGACCTCAGATTTGATCATACTTGGTATTTTCCAAGCACCCGTAGTATAGGATTCTTTAGCTATATCATGGGCTTTTTGGAATACCTCTTGGGTGTTTACTGAAGTGGATATACGGTTCAGTATTGAATTACGTGACTTCTTCTCAAAAGTGACCTCAGTGAAATATCCGCTAGTATCAAAGCTATGTTCAACTTCCTTAGCATACCAATCACCCGAGTATTTCTGACCGACATTCTTTATCTCGATAATCTGCGAAGACTGCATATCAGGGTTACCCACGAATTTAGCCTTAGCCTTAATTTGGCTATTTACAGATTCGATAATATCATTAGACATAAAGCTACCCATAGTCAGGAATAAGGGGTCGGATACTACCCGTACACCGGGTACTTGTATCTCAAGTTCCATTTCTACAAGTACTTTCTGCCCAGCTTGATAACCCCCAGGTGGGATTATTATGGTTTTATCGGACATTTTCTGTAATGCCCTGTACCCAGACTTCCAATTTATGGTATCATAGAAATTGTTATTCTGGCCCTGGGCATAAGCTTTGGTACCTCGGGTCGAATAGTCAACCGGGTCTAATAATACCCGTACTTTCCTTCGGATCACAAAGTTAGATACCTCATCAGGAGGCTGAGGTAATTTGGGCTTTTCCTCAGGCTTTACTTCTTCACCCGAGCTCACCTTTTGAGCATAACTCCTTAGAGCATTCTCGAATTTTTTAAGAGCATCCTGATAGTTCTTCCACTCGGCTTCTATCTGAGAATTATAGGCTCTAACTTCTTCGGTAGTTAAAGAAGGATTTGAAGCTAACTTTTGTTTAGCATCCGTTATAGAGTTATATACCGGAGGAGTCTTAGAAGGACGGTTTACCTGACGGCAGATAGAAGTATTGGGAGATACTGCCCTTTCAAATTTTGCCATCCGGGTAATATCCTGAGGTTGCCTCAATATTCCCGATTTATTTTCTTTGATGTAAGCATCAGGCTTACATGGATCATCATTAGTGGGTATACACTGAACTACTTCGGTTTCTACCGCTTTAGTGTCAGGATCTACACTAGAAGCTTTACCCGCTTCTATACTCTGTACGTATTTAGTTTGTACCCTGAACTCTAAAAGTTCTCCAGTTTTGCCAGCAAAGGTATAAGCAAATACGGTTTTACCCGATTGCTTACCGTTATGTATCTCAATCTTATTGTCACGAGTATCCACAAAATTAGGGCCTCCTGACAAAGACTTAGCTATGCCCACCAATTGAGAATACTTGTTCAGAAATGTAGCTGAACCCACTATCACAGTACCTTCAGCAAAGGTAGTTGGTAGCAGCTTTAACTTATACCTATCGGGATCTTGAGAGGGTTTAGAGAGATTCTCGGGGGAGAGTTCAAGTAACTTTACTCCCACTAACCCGTCATCCAATTCCTCTGAATTCTGTATCCCTGTATAGCAAGGTAAGCAAGGCTTACTTTTCTCGTTGCTCTGTTTTGCCATCACACGGTTGATTATCGGTTATTGTTAGAGCTGTGCCCGCTTTCTCAGAGTAATCCATTATAACTAAAGGCATTTTACCCAGGGCTAATTCCTTGAATACATCCAGATACTCAGTCTTATTACCCACAAAAGTAGAGGGTTCAGCTTCAAGGAACATCTTTGCATCTGCAAATTCTATGGTAAACCTTACCCCCTCGGGTGTAAACTCTATCTGATGACTCTTCACATTGACTAGTCTCACAGGACCAGACTTGAAAGATCGATCACTGAATATCCATCCCCACTGTATTTTCAAAGGCATTTTGAACTGCAGAGAAGGATGGTCAACTATTCCCACAAAGTCAGTTACTATAGTGAACCTACCTTTGTCTCCTTTACCTTCAGTGTACTTGTAATTGAAGTTCTCAACTTCCATACCAATGGGGATATCATTGAACTCGTCCATAATAGGAGAGCCTGTCCCATCAAATATGGCAAGGTATGGAGTACCATTACCATTTAAGAGAATAGGTTTACTGTCCTCCATAGTTCGGTATAATTAACTCCATATCCGCGTGAACATCCTCGAAGGGGTTAAGGATATCATTAGCATCGGCAATTACTCCCCACATTCCAGAATCACCATAGTACCTGAAAGCAATGCTTTGGATGGTCTCCCCCTCGAGCACTGAATGAATTAAGTGATCCGAAGGTATTGCGGGTATATTCCTTTCCAAAGACACATCTCCATCGGGGAACTTTATTACATAGCTGTCCTCATAAGGACTTGTTCCTGGAATAGCTATCATAAGCTTAGATCATTTAATCCTTGACTATACACTTCGTCCATATCCTGAATGAAGTCCCTATCCGTATCATCCATAATTATACCCGGAGTTCTTATGAGTTTTTCGTTGGGTATAATCTCTTCCCAAGTTCTGTTGTTTTTAGTCACTCTCTTGAAGGTAAGAGTTTGAGTAGCATAGTTGGGAAGTAATTTAAGGTCAAAGGGTTGACTAACAGTACTAGTGATCCTCTGACCCGTATCCGGATCATTATCGTATCTCCTCCTCATGCGAGCCGCATTCTGGAAGTGAGTGAGTTCATATTGAGCTGAGGCTAATATGAAGAGATCGTCCTCAAATAGACCCGAGTTACCCCACTGTATCCTTAAAGTCGGAGGGGATGCAGAATAACCATCGGCTCGAGTCCATGATTCAAGTAATCTACACTTATTCACCACATCATCTCGATGTTCAGTATCTACTGAATACCAGGAGATATCGAAGGTTATTGTATCCTCTCCTCCCGTATAAAAATAGAAAGGATTATTACGACCCATGGATTTAACAGCGGCCCAAGTAGCAGTGGGTTCTACCCTTATACTATTAGGACGATTCTGAATCACCAAACTGACTGGAGGGGTACCATTTAAGTTAGCTATCACAATATCATTCTTTATGATATCAGATACTAATTGGTTAGCCATAGTATAATCTATAGCTTTTGACTTAACCAATTCCTCAGCGGATACTCCAGAAGTTCTAGCAACTACTTTGTTATTACTCCAAGGATCTTGGGATTGGGCCACTGAAAAAGACTTCTCTCGGGCATAGTGAGAATTAATGGCATCAGCTTTTTTAGCCTCAGTATTAGTTTCTCTTACCCCAGATTTAGCCATCGGAGAAGTAGTCCGATTTAAAAGTATAAGAGCCCTCCAAGCTTTATTGAGAGGAGATTGGAATACCCTCCCCTGCTCAAGGTCAGCTACTTCTTGAGCTACTTTTCCCACAGGTTTTCCTATAAGTGATGCCATAATCTAAACGTTAATTTACTCCCGCAGCCACATTCATCTCTGCATCTCGATCTCCGATATATTCCTCAAAAGCTTTCTTACCATCATTATTAATGACCACATGTACGGGCTTACTTTCTAATTTACTGATTTTATCAGTGTATAAGCCAAGAGTTTGTACTAACCATCTCAGCTCCTGAACTGTCATCATCTGAAGATTATCTCTTTGTTTATAACCTTCCCGACTGGCTTTGATAGCAGAAGCTAAGTCATTAGTTGCCCTTGTATTTTCATCTTGAGATGATTTATTACTCTTGAGAGCATTATATATCATGGGCCCCACTATGGATATACCAGTAATGGCTAACCCAAGTGGACCTCCAAAGAATCCCAGTAATTTAGAACCAAATCCCAATATACCTCTACCCACAGAAGCTAAAGCCCCTCGAGATGCGGCATTGGCAGCTGCACCTGCTGCAGTAGTATTCATTAAGTTTCGGGTCATCTTACCTGGATCAGTAGCAGTCACCATTGCAGCCGGCACAGGAGTCCATCCAGAAGCTCCCTTACCAGTTTTAGCATAATATCTGCCATTAGCTCCCATTTTTGCTGGAATATTACCATTATAGAAATAACCTGGTAATCCAGCCATACCTGCAACGGTAGCCGCACTTGCTCCGATACCAGCCTTCCTTTGAGCTATGATGGCTCTTTCCATGTTTAAGTAACCCTGAGCAGACATAGTAGCTTGAGACCAGCCGCCCATCATTAATCTTATCATGGTTTTGAATGATACTTGAGAGTCACCATTCAGTAATAACCATCGTGCTCTCAGTCCCATCCAAATAGAACCTACCTTTAAACCAACTGCAGCTATAGCAGCAAATCCAGCTATCCACGGACCAAATGGAGTTGCCATTAGGTCACGAAGCTGGGATATTGCCCAACCAACCATATCGAGGAATCCCATTATAATAGGATTCTTACCGAGGGCTTCACTGAAAGTAGTCATAAGGTTCTCAGCAGCAGACTGAACTATATCAATCTTACCGGCAAGAGTTTCCATTCGCTTTCCTACTACCTCTTCAGCAAATCCCGCAGAATTGTTTTGTATCTTATTTAACAGGTCAAAGTAACCTTCAGTATCACGCATGATTGCAACTGCAGCACGCATACCACGTACACCGAAGATACTCTTGAATACGGCATTCTGGTCTATAGTTGATAAACCTTGAGTAGCTTCACCAATCTTCTCCAGAATTACTGCAAAATCCTGAAGGTCTCCGTTAGCATCTACAAAATCCTGTTTTCCCAGTCCTAACTTAGCTAAGGCCTTAGCTCCCTTGAAATTAGGATTGGTCAATGACTGAGTCAGGTAGTCAGCCATGTTTCGGATAGAAGTACCTGCCATAGAACCCTGAATACCTGCATTACCCAGAGTACCAATCATAGCAGCTACTTGTGGTAACTGTTGTTTCAGAGTTACCATGGATGCAGCTGAGTATTTGATAGACTCAGCTAAGTCTGCCATGGATACATTTGATGACATAGCCGCCTTAGTAAGCTGGTCTCCAACTACATTAGCTGCATTTTGACCCTCTAATTTGAAGGTCCTCATGATATTGGTCAGTAAGTCAGCTGTGCCTCCTTTACCTCCCAACTCCATGCCCGTGGCATTAGCCATCATGGCTGCACCAGATATCATTTGCTGAATCTGGTTTGCATCATTACCTGCCATTGCCAAGTATTTCATACCTGAAGCTATATCCCTCGACATGAACATGGTCCTTAAACCTAATGTCTGAGCAGTTTCAGATAACCCAGACATCTGATTTTCGGTAGCTCCAGAGATAGCTCCTACTGAAGTCATCATATCGATGAAGTCAGCTCCAGTTTGAATGGTAGTGGTTAATGTCGATACTATCGAGTTGGCCACCCCACTTGCCATGTTAGCGTACGACTGAACTGCAGTTAAGTTCGCCTGTACTGCATTCTTGGCATCCCTATGTAAACCCCGGATAACTGAGCTAGCTTCCCTTGCTTGGTTTGAGAACCTATCTTGAAGGACAAGAGCTACACCTATCTCGAGTTGTCCCGCAGAAGGACTACCACTTGTAAAAGCCATATAGTTTCAGATTTATCGAACAAAAGAGAGCTGCCCTACTTTCCTTTGGGCAGCTCTTTCTCAAGTGCATCGTAATATGCTTCAGCGGCTTCTATAAATTTCTTCCTTCGCCGCCAGGGGAGCTTTGCTAGAGTGTTAAAGTCAATACTAATATTAGCTTTAACAATGTATAGATATACATCTTCTAGTTCTCCCGTGGGTAGAAAAAATTATCTACCGCCATCACAGGTACCATAATCTTCTGTCCCGTTTCGGGGTCTTCGATTTGAGTAGTACCATGGAAGAGAGGGTCAAATCCCTTAATAGTGGATCGGATATCCATCATATCTATGGGATTGAACATCCGGAAATTTTTCACTAACTCGTATTTATCACCAACCTTCAATTTGAGGTTACGAGCAACTAATTCCTGATTTTTAGTGCGTTCACTTGCGGGAAGGTTCAATACATAAGCTTCCCCTTTAGCATTGAGAAGATCAAAACACATTTCTTTTCCACTCTTGGTAGTGAAATGTATTTCAGAACTTTGTTTTGAAACGGGGTAGAATGGGATAGCATTGGGCTTTGCTTCCATCTCTTCCATAGAGGGGATTGTACCATAATCAAAGAGGAACTCTTCCCGAAGATTAACCTCGTACTCCACTTCACGAACCTGACCATCTGCAGGACCATCCCAAGAATACTTGAACTCTAAAGTTTCTCCCAGTGAAAATATCCGAGAATTTATCATGATGGCATACCTGTCAAGAGAAGGCATTTTCTGCACATCCTCGGGAGTCAGCAATCGATTTGCTGTCATATCAGTATCAATTACAATACCTGAAATGAACTTAGAGAGGTTCATGAAGGTTTTAGCATCTACGGGATTAGAAAGGATATCATCATCCTCCCCGTTCTGTTCCCTTATGGTTACCTCGTAACCGCTGGGCAATTTAAAGGTAAATTCCTTACCATAAAGTGTTTGATTTTCCATGTTGTTGAGTTGTTAAGTGTATTCTTCTGAATATAGTATATAATAATGAAAAAGGGAGAGCCCATCATTGAACTCTCCCCTGGTGACTCATTATTACAGCTTCTCGCAAGTATCTACTGAGAACTCTAAATCCTCCAGAGTGTTGTCTGAACTCATTCGGTCTAAGTCCTGTCCATTTACCTTGCAAGGCCATACCCCCGTGCAAGTCCAGGAATTAAGGATAGATACTCCATCCTCGGCTAACTCATTGATAAGTACGGTTTCCTTATACTGACTCGGGGTTAAACCTCCTCCAAGCAGCATATCCTGTACTGACATCAGCCAATCCCATAACCAAGTATCTGAACCCGAAGTAGTTTCGAGCTTGGATGCAGTTAAGTTACCCACTGATACCCGGCCACCTGTCTTTACATCATAGTTCACATCCCCGTGAGAAACCTGTTCTATACTTATCTCAGGTACAGTTACCTTCTGAAAGAGGAAGGGGTTGATGGGGTGCTTGACAAATATTATTTGCCATAAGAACTTCTTCCTCGGGTTTTTTACTTTAGCTCCTGCCATAGTATTTATCGTATTTATTTGTTAGTTATTCTGGGCAGAGATGGATACTTCACCAGTGCTCTTGTTTATAGCAATGTCGATGATGACATCCATTTCGATATCCTGCATAGGAACAACTTCTTTGTACTTCAGCTGAGCCCGGTATTTACCCTGGCGAACGTCGGCCTCGTTATTTATCTGAAGCTCATCGTAACTCTGGGCATCCTGATCACCTATCCACTCGTACGAGGTTATGGCATTTCGGGTCTGCAGATCGTCCAGAATATCTTTTGCTTCGTAGTAAATAAGTTTCCACGTATCGAAGGTATTAGGCTCTTCGATGTAGCTCTCCAGAATTGGCCGAAGATTTTTCTTCAGGTAGAGATTGAGACGAACTATAGAGATGAATTTCTCCGAGTCATCTACTGGGTTCGAAGTGAAGCCATGCCATAGCATAGTACGCTGGCCCTGAGTACGGGTGTTCTTTATTACGAACAGGTTCATGTACCATTGAGCGAACTCATTAAGAGTATCTACTTCAGCAGGTCCTCCCAAGTTCTTCATAACCGGACCAAGTGCCGAAGTGATTACACCCCTATTCATACCCGAGAATGAATACCAAGGCCCATAGGTAGAAGCACAAATAGCATCGAGTCCAATTACTGAACCGAGCACATCGCATTTCTGAAGAGAACCGTTTTCGTTGTAGTACTTGATACCACCTCCGAAATATGCCACTTCTTTCTTGGCACCAATGGTCTGTACCAGAGTCTTCAGTGCCGAAAGGGTCTCTTCGGGAGTTGCGGGGGTACGAGTGTCAGGAGCATACTTAGGCACTTCCACATACAACATCTGTTCGAAGATGTTGTGTACATCGGCAGCTACAGAGGTATATACCTTGGTATAATCCGTAGGCAGATGCTGATGTATGTGAGAAAGGATTACCGAATATGCCTCGTAGTAGGCCTTGCTTGCCTGATAAGCAGATATCCACTCGTCTGCCGTGGGAGTAGTACCAGCATTTCCCTCAGTACACTCCATATATACGTTAGATTCCGAAATCTCATCGGATTGTACCGTACCATCGGATATCTTACCCACCGTGATCATCGAGTTCCAATTAGAGAACTGACGAAGAATGGATATGATATCTTCCATGGTCTGAATACCAGTTGCCAGGTTTGCCATAGTACCCTGACCATCGCCTGCCTTACCCTGGATTGCCTCAAAAGTGATGTTGGGAGCATTATCCAGGAAGTTCTGCAGAGTATTCACATTTATAGAGGGATTGGTTACTCCCTCGGAAGTGTTTTCAGATACTGCCGAGAAGAACAGCATTTCGTTGAGCATGCTGTCGTACGTCGGAATATTGGTAGTATCATCCCGGCCACCATACTGAATGATGCTTGCACGGAGTGTTGGTTCCGTGGATACATTCAGCTTCAGGTAAAAAGGACGATTGAGATTAACTCCCGTATCATCCAATACCGGAGAACCAGCCTCTCGAGTACGTATGGCCATGTGCATAGAGAGACTGTTCTCAGCCCCACTCGGGTCGGAAATAGTAATGGAAATAACCGAAGAACCGTCTGGTACCGATACCGAGGGAACTGCCTGAGAAGAAGCCGGTGTTACCGACATAGGCTTTGCCCAACCATAAGTAGCCCCAACTCCAGCTACTCGTGATACCCGGACTTTTGCACCCATTTCCAGGGCTTTCATGATGTTTGATACCGAACCATCCGGAACTATTTCCGAACCGAAGATGCGAGTGAACTGTGAGGGAGTTGCAATCAAGTCCTTCGGGTCTTCGAATGGACCCTTAGTAGTACGGGCTACTACATTGATTACACCCAACAGAGGTACACTTGATTGTACATTCAGGTTCTTAAAATTGAACCTTACTCTTGGAGTCTGTGGCATATAATTATTGATTAAGGTTATGATAGTAAAAAAGAATCCACCTCCACGTACCCTCAAGTAAGAACCAGGGTCGATTGGAGGTATAGGTGGGTCAGGCTCCTTGGGGAACCTTCAGAGTGTAATCGGCATTTTCTAGAAGCACGGAAATATCTCTTATTGGAGTAATTACCTCTGGAGGAGTGTTACCATCTAAGAGGCAATCCTGTACTTCAAATTGGTATACCTTTTCCATCAACCCATTATCCAAATCCGGCATGTTATAAAAATTAACTATCCGGAGGAATATATTTCCTGCGAATAAAAACTTGTCTTCAGTATATGGCTTTAAGTAACCCCTCTGAGGAACTGACCAGAACATGATTTGATGTAACAATCTCATGTGTTCTGCAGAGTGGGCACATAATCTTATATTGATATATTGATGTAAGGTTTCATAGGGTACCTCGGTTGCGGTATAACCTATGCCCTCTTCTTTCTCGATTATTTGCCTTGGTAATCCAACATCTCCCGGATAGAATCCTTCTGAATCGACTACCATACGGGGAGTTTCTTTTATACCTTTAGAATGGTTATTACCCACTCCAAAGATACCTATATAGAATCCCTTATCTTGGGTGATATTCTTTAAATCTTCCTTGAATCTTTCAGCATTTGCTTCACTTGTAGGGAGGTAATCTTCTGGGTTTATGGTATAGCCCAGTTCAATGGCCATATTCAATAGGGCTACATATATGGACCTCTCTATAATTTCCTGAGAATTTACCATTTTACTTGATTGGGTCTTACACCATATTTTTGAAGTTCCCTGCGTATTTCAGTTAGGATAAGGTCTCTTAATTTACCCCTACCTCCAACAGCCTTGAGAGAAGGTGCCCATACTGGACGAGAAGGAATTCTACCGTCATTAGAACCAAATTCTAATATTTTAGCTAATTGGTTCAGGGTTAATTCCTTTTGAGAAGAGCGTCTAGTTCCAATGGGTAATCCGATTAGAACTCTCGATTTATACTGATATAACCCAACTGATCTCGAATAGAGACCAGTCAGGTTATAAATAGGATGTTGTCCCCACCTTTCGATAGTAGCTGGGGATAAGGGTTGCCATGTTATTCCTCCACCCACGGGAGGTATACCCAAAGTTAATGACTTCTTTACGATTGCAAGGAGGTTTCTGGAAAATTTATCCACGGCTTTATCATACCCCCTTTGCATACTTGGCCCAAGGTTACTGACTAAGGCTTCTACCTTTTGCCATTCACCGTTGAGTTTTACTTGAAGTACAAGGTCAGATAGTTTAGGGAGTGTGATATTGACCTTCCTTGCCATACTCTAAAAATATTTGTTATAGAAAGCCTCCAACTTAGAGTAAATGGTTCGTATAACACCATCCTTGTGGTAGTGATATTCACCAGAGTAACCCTCTATCCCTCCTAATCTATTTGCCCATCGCTCAGTCCAGAAATCATAGTAGTTATTTTTACGGTTGTGAAACATACAGTGTAACCCACTACAGATCCCAACTGTGGGTAAGTATAAAGGACCTAATATCCTGGATTGTATGCAATGACCAAACTCATGATCATATACTGGCTCTCTTAATCCTGAACTCTTGGAGAGAAAGATATAATTACCCAAGCTAACTCCGCCACTCATAGTAGGAGCTATATAGAAAGCAGTCGACCTTTGTTTGAGTATCCTCTTTTCACCCCTTGTAATTAACCTATAGGTTAATCCCACCAGATTCTGAGGCAATTGCCAAATCCATAGGAGGATATGTACTATAGTGTGTAATAACTTGCCAAACCAAGTTTTATGAGCATGTTCTTCTAATGTACTAGACATTCCTATTCTTTCTTGGCTACAGATTTAACCTTGAGATAGTGAGCAAAATATCCAGCTACAAAATATACCAAGGGGTATACTATAAGCAGCACAGCTAAGAACCAATTATCTAACCATCTCCAAATACAAGAGAAAATGATGAAGGATGCGATGGCTAAAGCAATATAAAGCCAACCGAGTTTTGAAATTTTCATAGGTTATACAGTTTAGTTATATGGGGCTACATTTATAAGTATCTGGTATGTACCAGATACTTTCTGGCAATATAGGGTATATGCCTTATAACCCGAAGTAGGTTTTACATCTGCATAGTTTTGATGTAAATGCAAGGTTGTATTTGAAGACGGTGTAAATGTAGGAGTTAGGTTGTAGGGACACCCAAAAAATGCCGTTGGTTTTTTCTCGCTAAACCCACTCCCGTTAACTGTAACGGTAGGATTTTTAGTTCCCGTATACCAAACACTTGAACCTCCTCCTATAGTCAAAGCGGGTGAAGATTTCGTACTATACTCAACAGATTCCTGATAATTATCAGCTAAGTAAATAGAAGTACCGTTCGATACTATATAATTTATGATGTCTTCGTTAGTGGCATTTTCTCCCATACTGGAGAACTGACCCTCGAATAGAATATACCATGTGAAGGTTTCTATCTCCAGGTAAAAGGCATTGAAGATATTTTGTACTGTATCTCCATCCCACCACATCATACCAACCCCTGAAACTCCTCCGAAAACTTTAACAGTGTTATTACCAGTCATCCATGAAAGTTTCCGAATAGCATCCAGCAAAGTATCACTGGCCTGGATATATGGATCCTGTACATCCCCGTATTTAGTGATGTTAGTCCAACCCGTCATCTTCATATCTGTAGACGAGCTAGATCCAGCATCACCCTTATCACCCTTATCACCCTTATCACCCTTATCACCCTTAACCCCTTTGTCTCCTTTCGGTATACCAAAAGTAAGAGTATTACTTGAGTTATCCCATTTTACTGTGGGAGCTGTTCCAGCAGCCAGAGCCGTAGCCGCTACTACTAAGGCTGAACCTAAGATAGATCCGTCCAATTTAACTTTATCAGCAGCAGACATCAGACCTGCCAATGCCTGAGTTGCTACCTTGAAAAACACGTTCAAGCTTTCGGATTCAGCTCCAAAAGCATTGGTCTTATCCTTTCTGGACCGAGATTTGAAAGCCAGCTTATTCTGAGTTGCAGTTCGAGTGAGGGAAGTATTTACACCCGATACCGTAGTTAACCCAAATGACTCTAAGATAGTCCTATTTATCAAGCCCTCATTACCCCCATAAGCTGTAGTACTGGTAGTACCTAATCCCGATTTTATCAGGGCAGTGATAATGGTTTTGAGTTTTACCTTCTGAGTTGCAGATATCTGAATCATCTCTTCCCCAGTGGGGGAGGTAGTTTCAGTAAACTGAGAACTACCAATCTCATGAAATTCTGCCATAACTTGAATTATTTATTTTGATTTTCTTCTAACTGTTTAACTCTACTACGAAGGTATGCAACCTCATCCTGTTTATAACCAGCTTTCTTACCGTCATAAATAGATACTATACCATTGAACATGACAACTATCAGATTATCACTTCTCTGAACTACAGTCAAATAAGCTTCTGCTTGTTGAGCTGTTGCAGGAGCTTTGGTAGTTCTAAATACTAAAGTCTTCCTCCTTTCTACCCCTGATAGATTAGCATCAGAAGTTATTTGAGATTCAGAACTTCCTTCTATTCCGGTATAATCAATATAGAAATTATCGCCGGAACCGTCATCCCAAGGTATAGTAACTTTTGCCATACATTAAATATTAAATTTAGGGATATAGAGGGGATATCCCACCCCTCTATACCAAAATCCCTCGGTCCTATTACTTGGGAGTAACCGTAAAGGTCGTGTTGGTGTCCACCGTAACCTGTACTGCCGAACCATCCTGAGGTACATCGATTAAGGTCGGTGTAACTTCGATGAACGGATCGCCTGCAGTCTGGTTAAGAGTAGCCGTTGCCCTCTGACCACCGGTTGCTGTAGCAATAATCTGTTGCGTACGAGCTTCGATGGTATCATTGGCAGATGCGTTCAGGGTCAGACTAAAGGTATACTTTGCCTTTGCACCGGGGTCACCCTTGATGAATGTACCAGAGGTGGCATCCGAACCGTTTGCCTGGAACTGGATTTCAGATATATCCGCAGCAATGATATCACCGGTACCTTTTCTGAAGGTTATCCTCGAAGTGTTCGACTTACCGGTAAGAGTTATTGCACCTCCACCTTTGTCCACTGCTGGACTTGTATTGTCGAACTGGATAAACTCAGCTGCAGGCACGTGATTTGCCACAAACTGTTTCTTTTCTGCTACACCAACTGCCTCTACTTCAAAGGTAGCAGTCTGGGCTACACGGTTACCACGATTGGCAACTTCAGCCTTGATCTGAAGAGTGGTATCACCCGAACCTGATGACGGGTTGACTACTACACCATTCTGTTTTACTTCGGCCATTTTTTTTTTTTTTATTTGGGTCTTACTTTGAAAGTCGTGTTAGTCTTTACAGTGGTTTCATCCTCGTAGTGATTCATTTCGCTCAGTTCAAGGATGTATTTGGTCAACTCTACGTACTTATTTATATTCTCCATATAGGCGAGTATCTTTTTCGTCTCTTCCGGGGTTTCTCTCTTCAGTACCACAAAGAATAGTAAAGCCTCATCATGTGCCTGAGCAACCTGAGTATCACCAGTGGGAGAATAGACCTTGCCATTGATTACGAACTTGTCCTGTGCCCAGTCAAAGTTCCAATAACCCTCGGGAGTTAAATGCCCATTCTCTTCTAATGACCTTTTAGTTACATACAGTACAATATTGATTCCATCTAGTTCGCCTGAGACAGTCTCTTTTAATGAAGGCCATGTTCTTATAAAGTTGTACTGAATTAAGCCGTCCAGAAAGTACGGTTCGTAGTTATTGCCCGTATCTTCACCGTATGACAGAATCTGGTCAAATCTCTTTAACCAGATTAGAGGTTGTTTCCCAGCATCCACTTCAACAAAGTCATTTATAATGGCCTTGTATCTGTCCCATACTCCTTTTGTAATCCTTTTCCGTCGTACCATATCCCATTACTTCTTTACTGGGAAGCCTGGGTCTGGGCCATCTAATGGTCCTGGCCTCCGGGGGTTGACTACTTTGGGAACTACTACTTTCTTCACCGTTCGGCAAATAGGTAGATAGATGGAAAGTCTTTCAGCAAGCATACACAGATTTTGTTTGAGTATATCAATAACTCCACCTGGTTGCATTGCTTTTATAACATTGGATGAGGTTTTAGATTCTGAGTCTGTATCGTTGAAGAATTCTACCTCAGTTGGACCTGTTTGTATTCGCTTAACCTCACCTGAACCTCGGCTTGACTCTGAAGATTCGGATTCAGATGTAGAGGATGAGTTACTCTCTTTAACGGATTCTGCAGTGGCACCAACCATCAATGAAATCTGTACAACCATATAATCATAGGCTGCCAATTCCATAATTAGCTGGTTTTCTAGAGCTTCATAATACAACTCATTATTAAATTCCTCTATTGGTACTTCGTGATTTACTAGCGGCTGAATATACAGCTGCCATTTTTCAATAAACTGTTGCTTCTCTTTAAGCGTAAGCTTACCGAAAATATCCTCAGGAATATAAGTGTCTATCAGCTCATAGATACTGCCAGGCAACTGGGTCTTTACCTCTTCACTAACCCCAATAACCTGAGTCTTTGATAATGCAACTCCACCGACATTGTTGGTTATGGTCATCTTGACCACATAGTCACCTGAAGCTTCATAAAGATGAGAAGCAGTTACCACACCTACATGTGATTCTGTCTTCCCATCACCAAATACCCATGTTACTGTAAAGTCGTGGGGTAGTTCATCAGCGAATCCCCTAAACCTTGCATTGAGTCCAACTACGGTAGATAAGAAATCTACCTTTTCCATAGTTTACTCGTCGTCTTCGTCCTTCAGCTCATCGAGGATAGCATTCACCAAGTCAAGCTTGGTATCACCTTCCTCCGGCTCAATCTCCAAAGAGAGAGCCAAAGCCTTCAACTCCTCGGTGTTGAACTGTTCCTTGATTTTCTCGGGAGCTTCCTCGGCCTCCAAGAGGTCTTCGAACTTCTTACGAACAGCTTCCAGGTCAACTTCCTTCTTAGGAGCTGATGGAGCACCTTTCGGGAGGGGTTCTTTGAACTCCTCGGCTTTGGCTTCGATGAGATAGCCATTTGCCAAGGCAGCCTTGATAACCCGTAGGTTGTACTGTTTGTCTGTTAACTCCACAACCTCTTTGCGGAGAACCTTGATTTTCGAACCCTGGTCATAGAAGATACTGGCCTTGGGACTCAGTTTTACGTATCGTTTACTTGCCATAGTTAAATTAGTTAAGGGGGCGGTATTAAGCCGCCCCCCAGGTTTGAGTTATTGGGTGTTACTCGATGATACCTGTCAGGTACTTGTCGACATCCATGTAATCGGGGAATCCATTGGTAGTGAATTCCTTCGTCGCATCGATGAGGATAGAAGCATCCTGGTACATCTTCGAGAAGCCCGTCGTCAGCGAAGCATAGATAGCCTCAGTCTGATTCGAAACGATACGCTCCGACTCCAGCATCAGCTGCTTTGCAGTCAGCTTTATCATGGCTGCTGCCGGGTCCACAAGCATTACCTCGCCTGCT
>ULUA01057525.1_pt1 | contig 27626 bp, 17 predicted proteins | sample 1958081 | NCBI WGS metagenome assembly ULUA01 (sample SAMEA4835748, study PRJEB28245) | human gut metagenome | biome: gut microbiome; material: fecal sample | place: Denmark | collected 2008
ACTGTACAACAAATATATAACAATTATGGAACTATCAAAAAAAAGCATCAGCATCGCATTTGTCATCATATTGGCAATCACTATATTAGTCTCTCTCTTGGGAATGTTGCTCATGAGTCATCAGCCCCTTGTGCTCCAAGGACAGATAGAAACAACCGAAATCCGTATCAGCGGCAAACTTCCCGGGCGTGTAGATTCATTCCTTGTCCGCGAAGGCGACTGGGTGCAGGCAGGTGATACACTTGTCGTCATCAATAGTCCGACGATAGAAGCCAAATACCGGCAAGTAAATGCCTTGGAACAAGTTGCCCAGGAACAGAATAAGAAAATCGATGCCGGTACCCGCCGACAAATCATTGCCACTGCCGGGCAACTCTGGAATAAAACCAAGAGTGACCTGACTTTGGCGCAAACAACCTACCAACGTATCCTGGCACTGTACAAAGACAGTGTTGTCACTTCGCAACGAAAGGACGAAGTAGAAGCCATGTACCGTGCCGCACAAGCCGCCGAACGTGCCGCCTACGAACAGTATCAGATGGCAGTAGACGGTGCACAAAGTGAGGACCGTGCATCGGCACGAAGCATGGTAGATGCAGCACGAAGCACAGTGGACGAAGTTTCCGCCCTCCTTGTCGATTCACGCCTGACAGCACCGGAAGACGGACAGATTGCAACCATATTTCCTAAACGCGGAGAGCTTGTGGCACCGGGTACCCCTATTATGAATCTTGTCGTCATGAACGATGCACATGTTGTACTCAATATACGCGAAGATCTGATGCCCCAATTCAAAATGGCCGGAACATTCCGTGCGGAAGTCCCGGCTATTGGCAAAAAAGATGTGGAATTCCGTATTTATTATATCAGTCCGTTGGGCAGTTTTGCTACCTGGAAATCAACTAAACAGACAGGAAGCTATGACATGCAGACATTTGAGATACACGCCCGTCCTACCCAAAAAGTAGAAGGATTGCGCCCAGGAATGTCAGTGCTATTGACCATAGATGATTAATATATGTAATCATTGAAATAACTTTGTAAATGATAAAACATCCATTATATAACGTACTCTGTCGCGAACTTCGCCGCATGACTTCCCGCCGACTTTATTTCGGGGTATGTCTCGTGCTGCCCCTGTTCTGCCTGTTCTTCATGGCAACCATTTTCGGCAGCGGACAAATGGAGAATATCCCTATCGGCATTGTCGACCAGGATAACACCGCCACATCCCGGCAAATAGTGCGAAACATTTCCGCTGTACCAACCTTCAAAGTAACCCGGCACTTCACCGATGAAACAGCCGCCCGACAAGCCGTGCAACGGAAAGAAATCTATGGTTACTTGTCCATCCCCACGGGTTTTACCCAACGGGCTACGACAGGAATGAATGCCACACTCTCTTATTATTATCATTATGCCCTTCTTTCCGTAGGTAGTGAACTGATGGCAGCTTTTGAAACGGCACTGGCACCTGTCGCCCTCTCTCCCATTGCTATGGAAACCGTCTCTTTGGGAGTCAGCCAGGAGCAAATCACCACATTTCTCCTACCCGTGCAATCCAGTATGCACCCTCTTTATAACCCTGACCTCGATTACTCCATTTATCTGAGCCAGCCTTTCTTCTATGTCTTGTTCCAGATACTTATTCTATTGATAACGGTTTATATCATAGGTAGTGAATTGAAGTTCCATACGGCACAGGAATGGCTGACAACAGCGCGGGAAAATATCCTCACAGCAGTTGTCGGGAAGTTATTGCCTTATACTTTCATCTTCTCCGTAATCGGTATTTTCGCTAACTATATTCTATACGGTGTACTGCATATTCCCTTCCATGGAAGTCTGCTGATGATGAACCTTATGACAATACTCTTTATTATTGCCACACAGACACTTGCCGTATTCATCTTCTCTATTTTTCCACGGATAGCTTATATCATCAGCATTGTATCCATGGTCGGTTCACTTGGTGCCACACTCTCCGGAGTCACTTTCCCAGTGACGAGTATGTACCCTCCTGTACATGCCGCATCCTACCTGTTTCCTGTCCGTCATTTCACGGAAATAGCACAATCCATGCTCTATTTTGATTCGGGATTCGGGTATTACTGGCAATCGGCAGCCATACTTTGGCTTTTTCCGTTGGTGGCGCTACTGATACTACCTAGATTGAAACATTGGATTCTGAAGGATAAGGAAGAACTTAGTATTTGTGAGAATGAAACACCGCTTCCCCGCGTACACAACACTCCTCACTACTCAATAGCAACTGTCATTTTCCGCGAATGGCGCTCCATCAGCACCAATGCGGCTATACTGTTAGTACTAATGGGAGGTATCTTCGCTTACGGACTTTTATATAACTTGATGTATGCTCCCAACCTTGTGCGGAAAACACCGGTTGCCATCGTCGACAATTCCCATTCCGCCCTCAGCCGCGAATATATCCGTCTGCTCAATGCCACCCCACAAGCATCAGTCTATGCACTTACTCCGAACTATCTTGAAGCAAAAGAATGGCTGAAACAGAGTAAAGTAGATGGTATTCTTTACCTCCCCGCTGACTTTGATGCCCGCGTCGGTCGCGGTGAACAATCAGTCTTTACCGTTTATGCCTCCACGGATGCTTTCTTGAATTTTAAGAATCTACAAGAAGCTTCTTCCCGTGTAATGCTTGCCGTAAACGATGCGCATCGTGCAGAAGGTGTTGTATTCTTACCTCCTCAGGGACTGCTGGCAGTAGCCTCATCGGCACCTGTAAACGTGTCGGGTACAGCCTTATATAATTATACCGAAGGATACGGTTCGTACCTCATCCCCGCCGTTATGATTGTCATTATTTTTCAGACATTACTAATGGTGATAGGAATGGTGACGGGAGAGGAGTACCCGAAGGGGAAGATGGTAGGTAAACACAAAAAACTTACTTGGCTTCAAGCATTATATAACATTTCCGGAAGAACTTTCGTTTACGTTATGCTTTACTTCATCTTTGCCTTATTCCTGTTAGGCTTGCTTCCTCACTTTTTCAGCATTCCCAATATAGGAAATGGCAGGGATATTATTACGATGATGATTCCTTTTCTGTTAGGGACAAGTTTCTTTGGGTTGGCGGCATCACGCTACTTCACTGATTCAGAAGCTCCCCTGCTGATGATTGCTTTCTTCTCCGTAGGATATATTTTCCTGTCCGGAGTTTCCTACCCGCTTGAACTGATGCCATGGTACTGGCAGGCAGCACACTATGTAGTTCCGGCAGCCCCTGCCGTGTTGGCCTTTGTCAAATTGAATTCAATGGGAGGAACCCTGGCGGACATTCGTCCGGAAATGATAACGCTGTGGATACAAGTTATAGTATATTTCCTGTTGAGTCTGTGGGTATTCAAAAAGAAGGTATTCTATTTTAGGCATTAAGGCTGTTTTCTCTTTCTCTTATAAGCAAACGCTTGCCATCGTTCCTCGTCCCATCCTTGTCGCTGCATCTCCATGCGTGCCATGACAAAGAAAAGGTCAGAAAGACGATTGATAAAGCGCAAAATATCTTCCGGTACAGAGTCTTCCCGATTCAAAGTCCAGAGCCGTCGCTCGGCACGACGTGCCACGGCACGGGCAAATTGCAATTGCGCTGAAATCTGGGTTCCCCCCGGCAAGAGGAAATAATCATTATCTTCCAACTGAAGCATCATGGCGTCCATAGCCTGTTCGCACTGCACAGTCATTTCCGCTGCATGCAGTGGGTTCGGATTACCGCTCCCCGGACGTTCAGGATCTGCATCCCGCAATGCAGAAGGAGTAGCAACGTGGCTCATCACTACCATTAACTCACGTTGTATATCATGCAACAATCCCTGCCAAACATCATCTATCGGCAGCAACGACCTGACAATACCTATTACAGTGTTCAATTCATCAATACAACCGTTAGCTTCTATACGGATATCATCCTTCGGAACACGTTCTCCACCGTGGATACCTGTCATTCCCTTATCTCCCGTTCTGGTGTAAATCTTTCTCATGATACTAAAATTTTAGAATAAAAACGGATTTCCCGGGAGCGGTTCAAACAGTCTCATGAATCCAGTCTCTCCCCAATATAAATGTGTATAACTTGCAATCAGATTCTTATAGTGATAGACCGGTGTGTTCACCGGCTGTCCCTTGGCATTATATACCTGTGCTGCCGAGGTTAGTTCCTCATCCGATTCAATGACCTGCGAGTAATGGAACTCATGCCCACGTATCTTCATTCCTCTAAATTCAAAGCTCCTATACCCCAGTGACAAACGCATATCACCCTTAAATGCGGATACCTTGACGGGCAGTACACCTGCCATATTGTACTCCATACGGGTATCAGTACCTGTCATCAAAACAGATGTAAGATACATCATCCCCCCACACTCTGCCAGTGTATATCCACCTCGCTCTATATAGTCTTTGATGGAGTTCATCACATTCGTTGCCGCACTCAGTTGCCTGGCACGGTTCTCCGGATAACCTCCGGGCAGGTAGAGTATATCCACATCATCCGGTAGTACGACGCTATTATCCTCCGGATCAAAATAAGTAACTTTCCCCAAGCCATTCAACCACTCCAGATGCTCTGCATAAATAAATGAAAAACTCTCCTTATTGCGGGCAATCCATATATTCATACTGGCAAGCACTCTCTTTCTTCTCTCCGGTTTATCAGGAACATCCACACTTCGTCTTGTCATCTCCAGCAATAACTCAATATCCAGTTGACGTTCCAGTTCTTTCATCATTGTTTGGGTGATACTTCCTTTCTCTTTCCGGCTAAAGTCCAGTCCCAAATGACGACTTTCTTCTTTCAGCACATCATACTTCCGCAAACACCCGAAACAAAGAATATTCAGATCTTCGCAGATTTCACGCAGCATCTCTTCATGCCGGTCACCGCCCACCTGGTTGAAAATGACACCTGCCACCTCCACTTGCGGATCAAAATCCACATATCCTTTTATCATTGCCGCCAATGAGTAAGCCGCCGCCTTGGCACTTACCACCAGCACCACAGGCAGACGAAGCACCTTTGCTATCTCTGCCGACGAGCCTTTACTACGGTCATATCCGTCAAATATTCCCATCATGCCTTCTACAATACAAACATCCGCATCTACTGCATGATGATTATATACCTTACATACATGATGCTCGGAAGCCATAAAAAGGTCCAGATTGTAAGACGGAATTCCGCAAGCTTTTTCATGATACTTCGTGTCGATATAATCCGGCCCGCACTTATAGGGCTGTACACGTAGTTTTTTCTGCGTCAATAACGTCATCAGCAATCGGCTGACAGTGGTTTTTCCAGTGCCCGAAGTAGGCGCCGCTATCAGAAATTGGGGAATATTTCTTATCATGCATACTTGAGTTAACGAGTTAACAAGGTAACAAGATACAAGGGCAAAAGCCTTGTCAACTCGTATCTGAAATCCTTGTCAACTAAATTTCTTTCCCGCAAAGGTAGTATATATTCCCCAAAACTCTTACCTTAGCTGCCCAAATAAAAGTAAATTACTATGATTACTGAAGAACTCAAGAAATTATATTGTACGTATACCGGACACGAACCGGAAGCTATTGAAGAACTTCCTTCATCCGGCTCCAACCGTCGTTACTTCCGCCTTACGGGCACCCCTACCCTTATCGGTGTCAGCGGGACTTCCCTCGAAGAGAATCAGGCTTTCCTCTATATGGCAGACCATTTCCGCAAGAAAGGACTGCCCGTGCCACAAGTCGTAGCAAAGAGTGATAACGATGCATTTTATCTGCAAGAAGACCTGGGAGACACTCTCCTATTCAATGCCATCGAAAAAGGACGCAAGACCAGTGTTTTTGATGAAGAAGAAAAGCAGCTTCTGCGCAAAACAATGCGCCTGTTGCCAGCCGTACAGTTCTCCGGTGCAGACGGAATGGACTTCTCATATTGCTACCCACAATCAGAATTCAACAGCCGCAGTATCTTATGGGACTTGAATTACTTCAAATACTGTTTTCTGAAAGCTACCGGAATGGAATTTCAGGAAGACCGCCTGGAAGATGATTTCCAGAAGATGGCGGATGTATTGATGCGCAGTAGTTCGGCTACATTCATGTATCGTGATTTCCAGAGCCGGAACGTTATGATTAAAGAAGGTGAGCCATGGCTCATCGACTTCCAAGGCGGACGCAAGGGACCCGTTTATTATGATGTGGCTTCCTTCCTGTGGCAAGCCAAGGCCAATTATCCTGAGAGCCTTCGCAAAGAACTTTTAAAGGAATACTTGGACTCCCTGTGTAAATACCAGCCTGTGGACGAGAAATATTTCTATGCTCAATTACGTCATTTCGTATTGTTCCGTACCATGCAAGTGCTGGGTGCTTATGGCTTCCGTGGTTATTTCGAGAAGAAACCTCATTTCATCCAAAGCGTCCCCTTCGCTATTGAAAACCTGCGACAGCTATTGCAGGAACCCTATCCCGAATATCCGTACCTCTGCCATGTGCTGAAAGAGCTTACTGAGCTGAAACAATTTACTGACGATCTCCAGAAGCGCCGTCTTATAGTAAAGGTCACCAGTTTTGCATATAAAAAAGGTATCCCTGAGGATTCAAGTGGCAACGGTGGTGGCTTTGTATTCGACTGTCGTGCCGTAAACAACCCTGGTAAGTACGACCGTTATAAACCCTTTACCGGACTGGATGAGCCTGTTATCCGCTTTCTGGAAGACGATGGAGAAATAACCACGTTCCTCGAACATGTATACGGTCTGGTAGATGCTTCCGTGAAACGATATATGGAACGTGGATTTACGAACCTTTCCATTTGTTTCGGATGCACTGGCGGACAACACCGTTCGGTTTATTCAGCACAACATCTGGCAGAACATCTGAACCAGAAATTCGGAGTACAGGTAAATCTGATGCATCGGGAACAGAACATTGAACAGACATTTAAAGCGAAAAGCTAAAGACTATCTCCTAATAACCCGCTCCGTACCAAGTCCGTACCTGCTCCGTATCTATACGAACAGCCTTTATACGGAGATAGTACGGAGTTGATACGAACCTAATACGGAGTTGATATGGAGATGGTACGGAGATCATACAGAGATAGTACGGAGTTGGGGTATAAATCTCCTTCTTTTTCAATCCGCTTATGAAACTTACATTTAAAATCTTAATTCAATTTATCAGTAGCTCAAGAATTTAAAACAATGAAAGCAATGATATTCGCTGCAGGCCTCGGCACCCGCCTGCGCCCACTGACAGACAATATGCCCAAGGCACTTGTCTCCGTAGCAGGCAAAACGATGCTGGAGCGTGTCATCTTAAAACTAAAAGATGCCGGCTTCCATGATATCACCATAAACATCCACCATTTTGGAAGTCAGATTATAGACTTCCTTCGTGCAAACCAGAACTTCGGTGTGGATATTCATATCAGTGACGAACGGGGTGAACTGCTGGATACCGGTGGTGGTATCAAAAAAGCCCGTCCTCTGCTGGAGAGCAACGAGCCTTTTCTTATACATAATGCCGATATCCTGACAGACCTGGATCTCAATGCTTTCTACCACCACCATCTGGAAAGTGATGCAGATGCCACTCTGCTCACGAATCACCGGAAAACATCCCGTTATCTATTGATGGATCAAGATAACCGCCTTTGTGGTTGGACGAATATTTCTACAGGCGAAGTACTCCCCAAAGAACTTGATTATCCCAGCGATCATTATCAGTTGCAAGCTTTTGGTTGTGTCCATGTTCTTTCTCCCTCTATTTTCCGCTATATGGAAGATGAACGCTGGACAGGGAAATTTTCCATTATTCCATTTTATGTGGATATCTGCCCGAAAGCACGCATTCAAGGATTTCCTATAGACAGCGAAAACTGGTTTGATGTGGGCAAGCCAGAGACACTGGCAAAGGCAGAAGCCTATTATGCGTCTTTATAAAACAGGTTTCATCTTCACCAACTGCCCCTGGGCATCAAATAAGTATTCGTAATTGAAAGAACCGTAAATACGATACTCCCAGCGGGCACTTTTCTCAAAACGGCGACTGTCATCCAGGATGGTCGCCTGATAGTCGGTCTCCAGTTCATGAATGAACTCTTTAGATTCCGGATCCGGGTATCTATAAGTGGGGACAATTACACGTATATCGGGATATTGTTCTCGCAGTTTTTTGATTTCTGTACGGACAGCATCTTTTTCATTGGGCTTCAGAAAAAAGAGTAAACACACAGGATGTCCCTGCCCTGCAATATCCGAAAAGAGCAAACTGTCTTTCTCTGCATATTCCACTTGTTTGAAGTCAATAAAATGATCTCCCGGCTTCAGGCTACGGGTAACATCCAGCATCCGTTTCAGTCCTATCAATACAGATGTACTGTCGCGCATTTGTGAAGGAGTTTTCTGATACAATGTCTCCAGTTCATCCGGATAGATCACTGCCCAACGATCAAACACCATCCATCCAATTGCGTTCCGGGCATTGTCGAATACAAATTGCCGCGTAGCTTCCAGCGGAAAATCATCTTCATGCCAAAGTTTCCAAAGACGTACGTTTTGTGAATGGGGATTGGTACTTTTATCCGGTACAGGCATTGTCGGCGGGACTACATTTGTCAACGTCAGTTTTCCTCTTTCTGGATAAAAGAAATTCATGCTACCGGGATGCTCCATTCCATAGATATGCAACGTATCTTCTTTTCCGGAAAATGAAACTTCTCCGTTTCTGATAATAGCGAAGTCCAGGGGAGCTTTCCCATAATCACGGTCACCCGTCATACGGTCGGCACCATATCGCCACAGGTAGACCGTATCTTCTTCGTAAGCGCCCAGTCCGGTGCAATGCACAGTAAAAGTCTGTTCTTGCGATTGGCAACTGATGAGTCCCAGAAACAAAGAGTAAAATATCCATTGATTGATTTTCATAAAGCACAGATAGATTGAGTAAACAAACACATTGTACAAAAGAACAATCTTTTCAGTAAAGATGCAAGCAAAAAAGACAATATATAAAAGCAATTGTTAATGAAATATCCATATATTTGTGACATAACATTAAAAAGACTGACTATGAAACGACTGAGATTAGGACTATGGGCATGTTTCTGCCTTTGTGCAGCCACCACCCTTATGGGACAAAACAAGGTGAAAACAACTGCCGAAAAGGTAACGCTGTTCATTGACGGTGCCCAAGTGACGCGTACCAAACAAGTAGATATTCCGGCAGGAAATTCAACGCTCATCTTTACCGGATTATCCCCCTATATGGATGCACAAAGTATGCAGGTCAGTGCCAAGGGAAAACTCACCGTTACGGCAGTCAACCGGCAATACAACTATATAGACAGCCTTGCCGTCAGCGAAAAACAACAAAGCCTGCAAAAGGAGCTTAAAAAAATAGAGAAACAGCAAAAAGAACAGAATGCCGAGCTTGGACTTATCAATGCCGAATATGAAATGCTGAAAACAAATTGCTCCGTCAATAATAAGAATACCGCTACTTCTCTGGCCACTATCAAAGAAGTGAATCAATATTACTCCGGACAATTGAAAACTCTGAAAACAAAAGAACTGGCCATCAATGAACAGATAGCCGAACTTGCCATCAAACAGGGACAACTAAACTCTGAACTGGCACAACTAAGCGGTAAATCTCTAACCCCTATGAGTGAAATTATGGTCAATGTAAATGCGCCAGCAGCTTGCAAAGCTACATTCACTCTGAACTATTATGTAAAAAATGCCGGTTGGTTCCCCTCCTATGATGTTCGTTCCGGTAGCCTAGCCGAGCCTATCTCCATCGTTTACAAAGCCAATATCTTTCAGAATACCAAGGAAGAGTGGAAGAACGTAGAATTATCCCTTTCCTCCTCTAATCCTTCCACCGGAAGCGTAGCCCCCACTCTGTCTACTTACTGGTTGGATTACGGACTTGCAGCACCACGCTACAATTTGAATCTCAATGGAAACACTGTTTCAGGGGTCGTTCTTGATAATGAACGTACGCCCGTAATAGGTGCTACCGTTACCATTCCGGGGACTACGATAGGAGCCATCACCGACATAAGCGGTAAGTATTCCATAACTATTCCCAATGGGCAAAACAAACTTCAATTTTCATATATTGGCTATCAGACTCAGACCAGAGATATACAAGGAAATATTATGAATGTTACCCTTCAGGAAGATACACAGGCTTTGGATGAAGTAGTGGTAGTAGGTTACGGCGCTGAAAGGAAACCTCTTATGGCAGGTGCTGTCTCCGGGCTTAAGGTAAACCATAAAAAAGATATTCAATACGAAGAAGAGGCCAGCATGGCCCTTGACGTTGAACAAAGCCAGGGACAGATGGGCTACGAATTTGAAATAAAAGTGCCCTACACCATTCCTTCTGATAACAAGCCTGTAGTTGCTGAAATCGGTCATTACGAATTACCCGCTTCCTATACTTACCAAAGTACTCCGAAGATAGATAAAGATGCTTTCTTGATTGCCCAGGTAACCGATTGGGAAAAGCTAAACTTACTTGAAGGCGAAGCAAATGTTTACTTTGAGAATACTTTCATTGGCAAGTCCATTATGAATGTCACCCAACAGAACGACACACTATCCTTCTCTTTAGGTCGTGATAAACGTATCATGATACAGCGTACGAAAGAGAACGAATATACCTCACGCAAGTTTATGGGTTCCAATCAGACGCAATCCATTGCATGGAAACTTTCTGTCCGCAATACGCGTCCCGAACCTGTCACCCTTACGCTTTACGACCAACTGCCTGTATCACGCAACAATAACATTACCGTAACAGCAGAAGAAATCAGCGGCGGCAGTCTGGATGAAGCGAAAGGTATCATCACCTGGCAAATTACCTTACAACCCGGCGAACAACGTGATTTAGCTTTACGCTATAAAGTGAAGTACCCTAAAGGGCGAAACTTAATAATAGAATAATGCTTTTCTTATGACTCTAAGACAGAAAATATCTGATATTCCCCTGTATCTGCAAATCCTGATAGGAATGATTACCGGTATTATCATCGGCCTCATCGCCTTACAGGTAGACGGTGGTGATACATTCATCCGCCACTGGATACAGCCTTGGGGACAAATCTTCATCCGCCTTCTCCAACTGATCGCCATTCCCCTGGTCTTTATATCTCTGATAAAGGGAATGACCGGACTGAAGGACATCAGTAAATTTTCCCGTATCGGCGGAAAGACCATCGGTATATATATCTGTACGACTGTAGTCGCTATCCTCATAGGTCTTGCAATGGGGCTACTGGTGCAACCGGGCAAACTGGTAAACCACGAACAAGTAGCCCATCTGCAAGAACATTACCACACCGTGGCAGAGGAGAAAAAAATAGCCGCCGAACAGAACCGGGAACAAGGTCCGTTGGCATTTCTGACTGATATCGTTCCGAATAATATCATCAAGGCTGCGTCTGACAACGGTAAGATGTTACAGATCATCTTCTTTGCCGTCCTCTTTGGACTGGCAACGTTGGCACTGCCCAGCCAGAAGGTTCAGCCCGTCATAGCCCTGTTTGACAGCCTCAACGACATCATTCTGAAAATGGTGGATTACATCATCCTGTTTGCTCCCTGGGGGGTAGCGGCATTGATGTCGGGATTGGTTACAGATTTCCAGGGCGACACCAGTATATTCAGCGCTTTGGCTGTCTATGCACTGACAGTTGTCGTTGCCTTGTTTATACTGTTGCTGGTTTTCTATCCCGCACTGATACACTTCTTTTCACGCATAAGTCCAAAGAAGTTCATTCGTGCTATGTACCCCGTACAACTGTTTGCCTTCACAACAAGTAGTAGTGCCGCCACTTTGCCCGTAACCCTGAAGACTGTAGAACAAAAATTAGGTATTTCAGAAGAAGTCAGTTCATTTGTCCTGCCTGTAGGCGTTACCATAAATATGGACGGCACTTCCTGTTATCAAACCATTGCCATTCTTTTCATCGCACAAGTTTTAGGGATCGATCTGAGTTTCTCCCAACTCTGTATCATCGTTGCTATGACCGTACTTTCTTCTATCGGTACCCCGGGTATCCCCGGAGGCAGTTATGTCATCCTTGCAATGGTGCTCACTTCCGTAGGTATCCCAGCAGAAGGTTTAGCATTGATATTGGGGGTGGACCGACCATTGGACATGCTGCGCACTGCAGTAAATGTAACCGGAGATGCAGCGGTATGTTCCATGATCGATAAATAAATGATTCTCTAGCCAAATCCCAGCTCATGACGCCACGCATATTCTGTTAGCGGGCATAGCGGGTCTTTATCTTAATAGATGCATCGTCATATTTCCAATAAGCCAATAGACCGGTAGTTGTTGTTTCTATGAAAAAAGAATACTGTTCTATTTCTACATCATTTTGAATAACAGAAATAAAACAATAAGGATGAGCACCGGTATTATCATTCCCCGAAGATGAGTTAATGACTCCATTTATAATCACCCTATAGGATTGGTACGGATCATATATAACACCATCTTTCGGATAGCAGAACACCAATAACAAATTCTCCAATAGCAAGTCAAAGTCTGACAGGGAAGCCCATTTACGATAATAGTAATAAATCAACTGCCACTTAGGGAAGCCCAGAGGATGCATGCGCCATTGACAACCAGTTTTAACCAAATAAAATATAGCATTCCAAATCATTCGTAAATCATATTTTCGTTTTCTTTCTTGCAAGTTCAACACTTTTGTTGTATATTGCCGCTCTATTTCCATTAAATCAGCCTGATACATCTTTTTTTAAGTTTGGTCACTTCAAAGAAAAAAACTATCCGGCTGATACGGAAACTTCATTAGAAAATGATTTCAAAGATTTTTAAACAGGCTCTGAGTTAAATAAAATTTAAATAATATTTTGAAAATCACAATATTTTTATAAGCTTGCTAAATAGGCATTGAATTATAAATGCCTATGCATCTTTCTACACCAAATTATATATAAACATGAGAAAAGAGATAAAAACTCATAGTAAAGTCATTACCAATGACGAATATTCACCCCGAAAAGATTTCGAGTTTTCCGATTATGCTGAAAATGACCAGAGATTTGCGGAATATAACCACCTGATAAGTCTTGCCTGTAAGATAGGGCGTATTTATCCATGGAAATGGAATCTCACAGACAACAGTGTGATATTGATTGTCATGGATAACGGTCAGACTACCAATATCCACTTTACTGCGGATTCTTTTATGGAATCTGTGCATCCCGACGACAGGAAAGTGTATATGGACAGCATTTTGGAATTCCGACGTGAAAGGCTTTATTTTAAATTCGAGTTCCGTTCCAAACTCTTCTCCGAAGACTATGAATGGTTCGAACTTACGGCAGACGTGCGCAAGAACAATGAAGCCGGAATATCCGACATTGCTTACGGCACTCTTCACGACATTACAGACAAGAAATACCGTGAACAGGCTCGCATACGCTATGAGAAAGAGTTGCTGGAAGAGAGAAATAAAGCGCAGCAAGCTACCCAAAAGATGAACCTCGTGCTGAATAACATTACCACCGCGCTGGTTCATTTAGACAGGAATTATATCGTTGAATGGGAATCGGCCAGCTATCTGGAAGCGTTATCCATACATCGCAAATATGTCCCCGGCAAACGTTGCTACGAAACAGTCTACGGCCACAATACCCCCTGCCAGAAATGCCCCCTCACTGAGATGTTCAATACCGGTAAGAGCGCAGTGCTTATAAGCGAGGAATATGATCTGACTATAAAAGTCAAAAGCCTGCCGATAACCAACGAGAGTGGCGAAATTACCGGAGGTATACTCCAAATAGAAGACATCACCCGCGAGGCACAACAGGAACGTGAGATAATTGAAGCGAAAGAGATGCTTGAATTCGCCCATCAAGGAGCGGGTGTGGTTCCATGGGAGATATCTCCCGAAACAGGGATAATATCCGCGCCGAGCCTCAATGTTACCGGCTATGGACAAGCGGCTCCGATGGATGCTTACATAAATGAATATGTGCACCCGGACTATAAGAAAAGCATGCGCGAGGAGATAATGAACTTGCGAACGGGGAGGAAAGAAACGCTGAATATAAAAGTGCTTGCCCTTACTTCCATGTCTAACAAGGAGAAATACGATTGGATACATTCGCAGGGGAGACTGATACGCAAAAACGGTAATATTGTGAAGTTATTCGGAACACAGAGAGTGGTAACCACCGATGTGGAAAGAGAGGAAGAACTTATCCGCTTACGCAACAAGGCTGAGGAGAGCAACAAGCTCAAAAGTGCCTTCCTCGCCAATATGAGCCACGAAATACGCACTCCGCTCAATTCGATAGTGGGCTTTGCCAATCTACTGCCCGAAATAGAAGACCGCGATGAACAGCAACAATTTGCTTCGATCATGCAAAGAAACGCGGATGTATTGCTGCAACTGATATCCGATATTCTGGATTTATCCAAAATAGAGGCCGGAACACTGGAGACACATATCGACGAGTTGAATGTGAATGAAATGTGCGACTCCATAGTGAAATCATACACGATAAAGAATACGAAAATACCCATCGTGTTTCGCGAACCGGAGTACAACTATACAATACTCAGTGACCGCTGCCGTCTTATACAGGTGATAACCAATTTCATAAACAACGCGCTCAAATTTTCGGAAGAAGGACAGATCATTCTGGAATTAAAGTCTACCGACGACGAGAATGGCATCGAGATATCGGTCACTGATTCGGGAACGGGTATCGAGGAAGATAATCTCGCTGTGGTATTCGATAGGTTTGTGAAACTGAACTCTTATGCACAAGGAACCGGATTGGGCTTGGCTATATGCCGGAGCATTATCGAGCAATTGGGCGGACAAATAGGAGTAGAATCACAGATAGGAGTCGGCTCACGATTTTGGTTTAAGATCCCTTTTAAATAAATATCATCCAGTCACTCAACACACAAATATTTTATAGTGCCTAATGTATGCACTTTGATGCCACCTTTCTTCTTGCGGAATTCAGCCCACCGAAAGACTGAAAAACACAGGTCAATAGTTGTCGAATCAAAAGCATAAACGTTACCGCCAAGTTTGAAAATAAGATTAACACGCTTTTGCCGTGCTTCACTAGCCAGGTAGTAGTACAATATTCATTATTTTTACATCCAAAAATCGCTATTTAAAGCATTTCCAGCATAAAATATATTCAGAAAGAGAAGTAGAAGCCTCTATATAACATATAATAAAGATTAATGCACATAGTAATAATATAGTTTACATGCATCTTTTTCATTTCCTGATTGTTTAGTCTAACAAAAAGATAGAATAAGTTATGAAAAAGATTATCGTATTATTGATGTTGGTTTTCATAGGTGCATCTACAACAATCTATGCACAGGAAAGTAAAAGTGAAAGTCGTCGTGCTGAACGTAAAGCACAACGTGATGCAGAAAAAGCTCGGGAGAAAATAGAAGAAGAACGAGCATACACTGATGCAGTACAAGCCATAAAGGAGAGAAAGTTTGTATTGGAAGCGGATCGTGTGACATTCAAAAGAGGACGTAGTGCTTTTGTTACATCCAATACCAATTTTATCCTTTTAAATGGTGACCGGGCATCCGTACAGATTGCTTTCAACGGTGCCTTTGCTGGTCCTAATGGAATTGGAGGTGTTACAGTGGATGGCACTGTAGGTGAAGTAAAAACTACCACTGACAAAAAAGGGAATGTAACTTGCAATTTTAGTGTGACAGGTGTAGGAATCTCAGCACAAGTTTCCATCAGGCTCACTCATGGCCGCAACAATGTATCTGCCACAGTAAATCCTAATTTCAACTCGAATAGACTAACGCTGGATGGTAAACTCGTTCCATTGTCCGAGTCGAATATATTTAAAGGACGGTCGTTCTAATTATTGTAATTGAACATTTGCGGCTGCGAGAGCCTGCGCTTGTACAAGTGTGAACGTTCACTTGTACAAGCGCAGGCTCTCGCAGCCGCAAGTGTTTTTTATAAAAGTTTTCGTGCAGATAACACTCAACACACCTACTTATAAGTCTCTAAATCTTCACATAAATACATTGGGTCTGAGTCGTGAAGAATATAAGTCAATCGAGCCGGATTACGACGATTATCCCACAATACTAACACTGTTATAACATCATCTGCAAAATAATAAAATACAGAATAATTGGGGATCACCACCACATAACGAACGTGAGGATATTCTGTCATATGCCCCAACAAAGGATTAATTGCAATTCGATTTATTGAAACTATTATCTGTCGAAAAAGAGATTCACTGTATTTGGATGTACCATTACGTTCATCATAAAACTCAAAGATTTCTCTCATTTCCAGAAGTACTGCTTCTGTCCATTCTACTTTCCGCTCCATCGACTTAGCCTATATTCCATTTCTTCAGTAGACACAACCTCTTTACACTGCATCTGTTCCAAAGCATTATCAATCTTATCACGCAGTTCAGAAGAAAAGTATAGAACATTATCCGGACAACGATTATTTAATAATGCCTCAATGTCTTCTAATAGCCGTTCATCGTTTACCGCCATTAGGCGTTGAAACAAAAGTTGTTTACGTTCTCCTGTCGTCATAAAGTACCGTATTAATTACATACTGCAAATATAGAGTTTTTTATTTATGATTCATTTATTTGATGCTTTTTTATATACACTTCTGTTGTTCTTTCTTTAAAGTTTCACATCTTATTATCTTATAAAGACACAAATACATTACATTCCAGTATGTATCTCTTTCAATATTATAAAAACATTTTCAGATACGTCCATTGTTCGGACTAACTTTTTTTATAACTTTGCCGCAGTTTTGGTTTCACTTCCCCTACGCTACGGGGTAAGTGATGAAAAGGGAATCAGGTGAAACTCCTGAACAGACCCGCTGCTGTAAGTTCCTTCCAAGTCTTGGAACACTCTGTGCCACTGTCCGTAAGTTGGATGGGAAGGCGTTCTAAGATGGAATAAGTCAGAAGACCTGCCAGAAACAACATAGTTTTAATGCTTTCGGGAAATAAAGCAACAAAACATCGAGTCTGGCATTCTTTATTCTGCCCATAAAGAAATCATTTCTCCTTGTACACATATTCCCGAAGGTAAGTCATAAATACCGTTAACAAGGATATAAATGAAAAAGATTGTATGTGTACTGTTATTATTTACCTGCTTGTCACAGATAAGTATAATAGCACAGAATAAATTCACTCTATCAGGGAAAGTCACAGACCAACATGGTGCACCTTTAGCATTAGCAACCATTGCTATTGAGAATTCTTCATCCGGAACCTATACAGATGATAATGGCAGGTACTCCTTGAAAGTTTCACCTGGCAAACGCACATTGGTTGTATCCTTAGTAGGCTATCAAACAGTAAAAAACACCCTGGATATTCAGCAGGACAAAGTACTCAATTTCACATTACAAGAAAGTGCTGTTACTTTGAACTCCGTTGAGGTTTATGGAAAGACACAGACACAGAAAGTGAAAGAAGGAGTTTTTTCCGTCAATGCTCTCGATATAAAACCTATAGTAAATTCGCTAAATAACCTCAATGACCTGGTAAACCGTACAACAGGCATTAAGGTGAGAGAAGAAGGAGGTGTCGGTTCAGACTTTGATTTGTCTATAAATGGTTTATCCGGCAATTCTATTCGCTACTTTTTAGATGGAATGCCGTTGGACACTAAAGGAAGTGGAGTTTCACTTGCTAATCTTCCGGTGAATATTATAGACCGGATTGAAATATATAAAGGTGTGGTTCCTGCCAGCTTGGGAACGGATGCATTGGGTGGTGCCATCAATATTATAACCAAACAAGATAAGAAAAATTATCTGGATGTCTCTTATGGCATCGGTTCATTCCATACGCACAAAGCAGACTTGAATGCACAATTTGTAGAACCTAAAACAGGACTGATTATCCGACCTACTGTGGGAGTAAATTATTCAAAGAATGATTATAGGATGAAAGACGTGCAAATGCGGGATGAGAGTGGTGACAATTTCATATATGGTAATCCTAAACGCTTCCACGATGACTACTTCTCCTTACTGGGGCAAATAGAGGTAGGAGTTGCCAACAGGTCATGGGCAGATGCATTCTTCGTTTCCGCTTCCTATTCCAAGACAGATAAAGAATTACAGACGGGGGCTGTCCAGACCAAAGTATATGGAATGGCGGAAAGAAATTCAGATGCCTGGAATATTTCAGCACATTACCAGAAGCGTAATTTCATTCTGAAGAATATGCAGCTGAATACTGCCCTCTCCCATACTTGGGATCACTCATTGACCGTGGACACCACCTACCGAAAATATTACTGGGACGGTGGATACATAGATGGCCAGCGTAATGAAATTATGGGCAAAGAACGATCTATGCGTCATTATAAGCGTCCACTGACTGTGGTCCGTGCCAATCTGGATTATAAACTGAACAATCATCATAACTTTAACTTGAACTATCATCTGAGTCGTACCGGCAACGACCGTTATGATGATTTAGATACCACTTTCGAGCCATCCAACGATGTTGTGTCCAAACATATCCTGGGCTTTTCCTACAATCAGTCGTTATTAGAGGGCAAGATGGAGAATGTGTTTTTCATAAAGGATTATATCAATCACCCGAATATCCGGCAGACCGATCAGCCTAGCGTGACCGGTTCTGAAGCGGTACAAGGTTCCACAACCAAGAACTATCTAGGCTACGGTGTCGGACTTCGGTACACTGTAGCGGAAGCTTTAGCCGTGAAAGTGTCCTATGAGCATAGTGTGAGACTTCCCATCGCACGCGAACTATTGGGAAACGGTACTAATATCTACGCCAACGTAGCACTGAAACCGGAAAACAGTGATAACTTCAATGCCGGTCTATTCGGTACGTGGCATCCGGGTACCGGACATACCTTCTACTACGAAGCAAGCGGATTCTTCCGCAAGGTTGACAACTATATTCAGAGCGAAGTTGCTGAAAAAGAAGGTACAATGAAATATACCAATGTACCCGCAGTCCACATTAAGGGTGTGGAAGGAGAGGTACGCTACGATTGGCAAGGTAAGCTGCAACTTGCCAGCAACGTCAGCTATCAAGATGCCCGCGACCAACAGAAGTACAAGAATGGCGGAAAACCATCGGCTACCTACAACAACCGTGTACCCAACCGTCCTTGGTTGTTTGGTAGTGCGGAAGCATACTATACTTTCCGTAACGTGGCATTACCAGAAAGCAAGCTACGCCTAGGTTGCACTTATCAGTGGATACACTGGTATTACCTTTTGTGGGAGGCTTATGGTGCCACTGAAGGCAAGGCACGCATTCCGGCTCAACATATCTGCAATGCTGATATTACCTACTCATGGAAACGCGGACGCTACAACATTGCTTTAGAGTGTACCAATTTCCTCGACAAGACAGCCTATGACAACTACAAGTTGCAGAAACCCGGACGTGCTTTTTTTGCCAAGTTCCGATTATTCATTAACTAATCATTAATAATTATTCAAGATGAAAAAATTCAAATTTACACTCTTGGCCTTTATGGCTGCCATGATGGCAATCTCATTTACGGCTTGTTCTGATGATGATCCTACTCCTACTCCAGATCCGGGGATCAATGAAGGTGATTATCACTTCGACCTTTTTGTAACCATAGGTAAGCATGGCGGTATGAGCAGTAAAAACACTACTATTGTCACTAGTACCAGTACATTGACGGCTGATAGAGGTGTCATCACCGTTGAAGGAGTAGGATCGGAACTCGGAGATTACTCTATGGAGTCTATCTCAAAAGGGAAATACTATTATCAAATCCCTGGTTCCGCTGACCGCTTCGTAAAGTATCAGATCAAGAATAATAAAATCGATGTGATTGCAGAGCGCCCTTTCAAGACTAATACTTATAAAGTACGTGCCTACACACATGCCTGGATTGACGATAACACACTCGTTATCATATCTACCAACGGCGACAAGGATAAAGTTCTTTATACGAAACTGAAAGCAGACGATTTAACTATCCTTGATGAAGGTGAAGTAACTATACCCGCTCCTACCGACTGGAAAAAGCTGACAAGTTCAGGTATTCTCACCTACCGCAAGTCAGACAATAAATTATATTACTTCTACTACTGGAAAGAAAAGGCAGGCCAAACTGTTGCAAGTGAACAAGAGCCTAATTTTCATGCAGCCATCATCAACCCATCAACTATGAAGGTGGAAAAAGATATTATTTCTCCCGTTGAAGGTGAAATGGCAGGAAGTGCTTACGGAGAATTGATGCAGGACTGTGTAGCGTATGACGAAGCTGGTAATCTTTATCTGGCTTGTTTCCATGAAGAAGCAAGCGGTCTTGAAAAAGGAATGTTGCTGCGTATCAAAGCGGGTGAAACAGAGTTTGATACCTCTTACAATGGTTATTCCAATGCAGATGGTAAGTTGATGACTGTTCAGTATTTAGGAAATAACAAAGCTCTGGTATATGCTCGCAACGATAATGCACCTATTAGCGACAAAGCTGCTGCTGCAGGAATAAAGAAACCTACAGCTATTGATGCATTCTCACATTACTATGCCATCATTGACCTTACTACTGGAACCAAAACTCGCCTGAGCTACAATGGCAAAGAAATTGCTTACAGCGGTGGCCGCTTCTCGCAACGTTCCGTTATCTTTAACGATAAAGCCTACATCGGTGTAGATACAGAAGAGGATGCCAATGCTATTATCTATATCTACGACATTAAGACCGGTACCGTAGAAAAGGGAGCAGAAGTGGAAGGTAAATTCTACTTCGACATGATACGTGTCGTTGAAAACGATTAATCATCATATATTCAGGTACAGGTTATACGATAACAAGAATCATTAATCTCTTTCTTGTAATTTTCGTATAATCTGTACTTAAAATATAAATTGACACATAACCTTTTTCAAAATATTTAAAAAGCATCATTTCTACCTTATGAAAAAGCTATTTATCCTTTTATTTCTTTGCAACCTCACTTTCCTATGCTCTGCGCACGAGGGGGAAAACTTCGTAGCAAGCGATATGCTCGCAAGTATGAAACCCGATGATAAAGCCGCCCTGCTGATGGTACACTTCGGTACTACACACGATGATACCCGTGCCCTGACTATTGACGCTATCAATGCGAAAGCCCGCGAAGCATTCCCTGATCTGGAAATACGTGAAGCCTTTACTTCCCGTATCATTATCCGTCGTCTTAAAGCACGCGGCATCGAGAAACTAACTCCGCTAGATGCTATGCTCCGTCTGCGTAGTGAAGGTTACACACATGTTATTGTGCAAAGCTCGAACATCATTGACGGCGTAGAAATGGAGTCACTTCGTCGAGATATGGAAAGTGTACAACCTTTTTTTAAGGAAATCCGTATCGGCACTCCCCTGCTTTATTCAGTGGAAGATGCAGAAAAGGTAGTTGAAATATTGAATAATAGACTCACCAATACGCAAAATCAAAAAGCATCCGCTAAGAAAGGTGAGCATTTCGTACTTGTCGGTCATGGCACCTATACTCCCAGCACCGCCATTTACAGCCAGATGGACTATATGCTAAAAGCTAACGGACTGAGTAACTTCCACGTAGGTACCATCGAAGGATATCCTTCATTTGAGACAATGCTGGCACAGTTGAAAGCCGGAAAGGCGAAACAAGTTACCTTGGTACCATTTATGTTCGTAGCCGGAGATCATGCCAAGAATGACATCGCCGAAGATTGGAAAGAAGCACTCGAAAAAGAAGGCTACACCGTGAATGTCCGTATGGAAGGACTGGGACAGGTACCCGAGATACAGGAAATTTTCATCAACCATATCCGCTTTATGCTGAAACATCGCATGCTGAATATCATGGAAAAGAAAGCCGGATATGCTGCCGGAAAAGATGTGGAATAACAGATGAATATCATTACCAAATTAATGTACTCTTTACATAGGATACTGGGCACACTGCTTTGTATCCTATTTCTTATGTGGTTCCTCTCCGCTTTTGTGATGATGTACCACCGCTTTCCACGTGTCAGTGCAAAGGAAAAACTACAAAAGCAAGAATTACTCTCCGCCTCAGGCGACTCACTGCCTGATATCACTTCTGTCCTTTCACGTCTGCCCAAAGGAGAAAAAGTGAAAAAACTCACCTTAGACCGCAGTCTGGGACAAACAATCTTCCATATCCGTACCAACAAAGGAATACATGAACTTCACCTGGACCCATCGGACACCTTGTCGATAATCGACAATGAACGTATCCGGCAAATAGCCACCTTATGGTCCGCCTCCCCCATTGCATACATTGACACCCTACATACACTGGATCAGTGGATACCTTTCGGTGAACTGAAAAAGGAAATGCCCATTTATAAGATACATTTTGCTGATGATGCAAAAACACAGCTTTACATAAGTTCACAAAGCGGAGAAGTATTACAACTTTCCAACAAGAACGAACGCTTCTGGGCATGGCTGGGAGCTATTCCCCATTGGGTGTATTTCACTTGGCTACGGCAAGACGCCACGTTGTGGAGTAAAACCGTTATTTGGTTATCCGGCATAGGTTGCCTTATGGTAATTGCAGGGATATGGGTTACAGTCGACGTATGGCGCAGGACACGTAAGAGTCATCGCCAAGGTTTCTCACCTTACCGGAAGAAATGGTATCATTGGCACTATGTCAGTGGCATTTTTTTCGGAATATTCGTATTGACCTTTACTTTCAGTGGCATGATGTCCGTTGCCGACATTCCGGAATGGATTCATAAACCGGCTTTGAAGAGCAGTCCGCTACGTACACTGCAAGCAAAGGCGCCCCAACCAGAAGATTACACGCTGGATTATCGCACCGTGATTACCAGTTTCCCGAAAGTTCGGCAGATAGAATGGAGCAATTTCCGGAAACATCCCTACTATACCGTTAAAGATGGAAAGGGAGAACAATATATTGATGCTACGGATAGTGTACCACATACTCTGCAACTTCAGGAAAAAGAGATTCGGGAAGGTGTGGAAAGTGTATATGCTGCCGACAGTATTCCGGCACATCAACGTCCGGAGATACACATGACACTATTGAACCATTTTGAAACTTATTACCGCGATATGAGTAGTATGTATCGTGGACGAAGTCAACTTCCCGTCTGGAAAATAACGGTGGATGATCCTGACCGGAGTGTTTTCTATATTCATCCAGAAACAGGTATCATCCGTTATGTCAATACCTCTTCCCGTTGGAAATACTGGAGTTATACGGCTATGCACCGGATGCGTCTTCCGGGCTTGAATTCAAATACCACTTTACGTAAGACAGTACTATGGATATTACTACTGGGTGGAACAGTAACTTCAGTAACCGGTATAGTGTTGAGCATAAATTATGTTCGAAGAAAATGTCGCAAAAAACAAAAACGCTTACTATGAACAAGAAAAGAACAGGAATAATCCTTGGCTGCATAATCGCCGTGATCATCGCTTGCTTTGCAGCCTACAATTATTGGTGGGCACCTACCCGCATCCTCATCATCAATCCCCTGCCTGCACAAGCAGCAGACATCGCACTGAATAATGATTGCAGCCATATCCGCGTGAAGTGCATCAAGATGGAGGAAGTGAAAGACCTTTCCGGCTATGATGCCATCATGATGTACGGACGCGGATTGTTTCTGGACGAAACACAAGTAGCGGAACTGGAACGGGTAGCTGCCAAAGGTATTCCAGTTTTTACCAATGCGCTAAGACACTTCAACTTCATCGTCAACCACAATATCACTCCTGAACAACAGGAGACCCTGCAAATGTATTTCCAAAATGCTTGCAGACAGAACTACAGGAATGCTTTGCGCTATCTGCGACACATCTCCACTCCCCATCGACTGGGTGACCGTTCTTTTGAAAATCCCATAGAATTACCCAACAACCTGTTTTATCATCAGGAATACGGTCAATACTTCAAAACTCCACAAGAGTTGACTGAATATCTGAAACAAAAGCAACTCTATCACGAAGGTGGGCGCAGTCTTGCTTTTATCTCAGGTATCAGTTTTCCGGTGGAAGGTACCCGCGCCCATGTAGATACCCTGATCTCCCGTCTGACACAGGCAGGTTTCAACATTTATCCCATCACCGGTAGCGGTAAGGGGCGCGAAGACCTGATACGTACCCTTCATCCCGACGGATTGATTTATCTGCCTATGGGACGTCTGGGAAATGACTCGCTCATTAACTGGTTACATCAGGAAAATATTCCCCTCTTCATGCCTTTCCCACTGGTACAACCGCGTGAAGAATGGCTGACCCCCAACGTACCTGTAAGTGGAGGTACACTGACGGCACGTGTAGTAGTACCCGAAATAGACGGAGGCATGGCCCCCTTATGTATTTCCACACAAAATGAGAATGAAGAAGGATATATTCTGCACACACCGGAACCGGAACGGATGGATGCCTTAGTTGAGCATATCAGCAAATATATGTCTCTTCGCGATAAATCCAACAAGGACAAACGCGTCGCCATCTGTTACTTCAAGACACCCGGTAAAGATGCCTTGCTGGCAAGCGGTATGGAGGTGATTCCTTCTCTTTATAACTTCCTGAAACGCTTGCGCAACGAAGGATATGACGTAAGCAATCTGCCTGCCACCGTAGAAGAATTCGGAAACAGGATATACCGTGACGGCTCTATCATGGGTTCGTATGCCAAAGGGGCACAGGAACAATTCCTGAAAACAGCACACCCTGTATGGCTGTCTACCGTACAATATGAAACCTGGGCAAAAGAAGTGATCCTGCCGGAAAAGTACAAGGAAGTGACTGACCGTTATGGAGACGCTCCCGGCAATTTATTAGCCACGGAAGACAGTATCGCCATTGCCTGCCTGCGATTCGGTAATGTGTTATTGTTTCCACAACCCCGTCCGGCATTGGGAGACGATGATTTCAAGCTGGTACATGGCATGCCCGTAGCGCCGCCTCACAGTTATCTGGCACCTTATCTGTATATGCAGAAAGGTTTTAAAGCGGATGCACTGATACACTTCGGTACACATGGAAACCTGGAATATACCCCGGGAAAGAATGTGGGTTTATCACAGGCAGACTGGTCGGAAGCACTGGTAGGTAATCTACCGCATTTCTATTTCTATACTACGGGAAATGTAGGAGAAGGTATTATTGCCAAACGACGTACACATGCTGTACTCGTCACTCATCTGACTCCGCCTTATGCGGAAAGTGGCATGAGACAGCGATATAACCAATTACTGGAAGATATTCATAAACTTCTGGACGAAGGAACGGAAAGACATCGCATGCTGGGAATGCGCGTCAAGAAAGAGACTGTTCGCCTGGGACTCCACCGGGACCTGGAACTGGATTCCGTACCGGACAAACCCTATACTACCGAAGAACTGGAACGTCTGGATGCCTTTACCGAAGAAATAGCTAATGAGAAGATGCTGGGTGCATACTACACGATGGGTGAACCTTATTCGGAACGTGACTTACTGCAAACCACCCTTGCCGTCAGCGCAGATGCCCTGGCTTACGAAACGGCCAAAGCTGATCGGGATAAAGGCAAGATTACTACGGAACAATTGCAAGACTTTACATATATAGCCCACCATTATCTGCCAACGGCAAAGAAACGACTGACGGCTATGTTACAGAATCCGCCTCGTGATACGGCTGCCATTGCCCCGGACCTTCGCCCCGCATTGCGCTATCGCGAACAACTAATAGCTTCTACTGCCAATGAATTCAACGCAATGGTACGCGGTTTGAATGGAGGAACAGTTCTGCCTGCCCCGGGTGGAGATCCGGTATTGAACCCTAATGTATTGCCCACAGGAAGGAATATGTATAGCGTAAATGCTGAAACAACCCCTAATCCACGTGCATGGGAAGACGGAAAACGACTGGCGGAAGCAACCCTGAAACAATACACCGGCAAACATGGGGAATATCCGCGGAAAGTGAGTTATACTTTCTGGGCGGGTGAATTTATCACAACCGAAGGAGCCACGCTGGCACAAGTCTTCTGGATGCTGGGTGTGGAGCCTGTACGCGATGGCCAAGGACGTGTAGTAGATTTGAGACTTGTGCCCAGCGAAGAACTGGGGCGTCCACGTATTAATGTAGTGGTACAAGTCTCAGGACAGCTTCGTGACATAGCCGGATCACGTCTGAAGTTACTGACGGATGCAGTTCGCCTGGCGTCGGAAGCAAAGGACGAAGCATATCCCAACTATGTGGCATCGGGAACAGTGCTACAGGAAAAGTTACTGGTGGAAAAAGGGACTTCCCCAAAACGTGCACGGGAAATGTCTGTAATGCGTGTATTCGGTCCTGTCAACAGTGGATACAGTACAGGAATCATGGGATATACCGAGCATAGCGGATCATGGGAGGATGAAAAGGAAATCGCCCAAGGATATCTCAATAATATGGGTGCCGCTTATGGTGATGAGGATAACTGGGGAGAGGTTCAGAAAGATTTGTTTGCCTCCGCCCTCTCCGAAACAGATGTAGTCATTCAACCGCGACAAAGTAATACGTGGGGACCTATTTCATTGGACCACGTATATGAATTCACCGGTGGATTATCTCTTACTGTAAAAACACTGACAGGTAAAGAACCGGATGCTTATATGGCCGATTATCGTAATCGTACCAACCGCCGCATGCAGGAGACCAAGGAGGCGATTGCTGTGGAGACGCGGGCTACGATACTGAATCCGACATTCATACAAGAACGGATGAAAGGCGGTGCAGGTTCGGTACAAATGTTCGGAGAGATTTTCCGCAATATCTTTGGCTGGCATGTAATGCGTCCGTCGGCAATGGATAAGGAGATTTTCAATGACCTGTACCGGATGTACATTCAGGATGAAAATAAACTCGGAATACAAGATTATTTTCTCCGGGTGAATCCAGCATCCTATCAGGCTATGACTGCGGTGATGCTGGAAAGTGCACGGAAAGGCTATTGGAAAGCAAGCCCTGAACAGTTGAAAGCAACAGCTGCACTACATGCACAAATAACCCGTGAGAAGGGTGCCGCTTGCACGGAGTTTGTATGCGATAATGCCAAATTACAGTCGTTCGTTGCAGATAATCTGGATGCGAAAGAAAAACAGGAATTCAATCAGGATATGAAAGCAGTATATGAAGCCGCTTCGGCCAATGGAAAAGATGTAGTATTGAAAGAAAAGAAGCTGACACCGGAACAGGTAGCGCAGAAACGTACTACAAACGGATTAGTGATTGGAGGCGTAGCACTGGTGGTGTTCATTGGACTGGTTGCATTAATTAAAAGAAGGAAAATTAAATAGCCAGCATAGTACTGGAGCAAGGTTTCCTTTCGGTATGCTATCTTAGTTCTCCTCCTCTCGGGAGGAGGAGTACCCGTAGGGGGAGGTGGTAGGTAAAACAACAAAATACCTATTAATATTAAAAATAAGGATTTTTTTCTCACCTACCACCCCACCCTTCGGGCACCCCTCCTCCCGAGAGGTTGTGTAAAAAGTCAAAATCAATCGTTCTTTGACATA
>ULUA01078062.1_pt1 | contig 27009 bp, 22 predicted proteins | sample 1958081 | NCBI WGS metagenome assembly ULUA01 (sample SAMEA4835748, study PRJEB28245) | human gut metagenome | biome: gut microbiome; material: fecal sample | place: Denmark | collected 2008
TCGGGTATGACACCATTTGCTTTTTATATCAACGGTGGTATTTATGCTCTTGCAGTTCTGGCGGTCGGTGCTATGGTATGTATCGCTATGCTGTTTGCTGTCAGAAGCGTATCAAAGGTGGAAATTGTAGAGGAACTGAAATTGAGCAATATGTAATCATTCAATCTAACAAAGCAACTGAAACGGAGGTAATAGAAATTGCGTAAAAAGAAACTGGTAAAGAGAGTTGCAGGCATTGCTTTGACTGTTGGTGTAGTTATACTTGCCATTGTATGTGTTGGTAAAGTAAATCGCATTCAGAACGAAAAAGATATTATTGGCACATGGAAGGATACAAATGCGGAGGAGGTATTTACCTTTCAAGATAACGGTGAACTTATTGTGAGTAAAGATATGCCCGACTCAGATCTGTCCTGCGGTAACGCATCTTATAGTTTTTCTTACTCTGATATAATCTGTGTGACACAGGGAGATAACAGCGTGGAATTTGAGATAGAAGTAGATCATGACGAATTAACAATCTTCTTCATGGGGCAAGAATATTTAGAACTGGAAAAGTAACGATAGATATTTTTTAGCCTAATTGTTTTATATTCACAATAAATACTGCGAAAGAATTATTGTCCTCAATCATCGCAAATAAAAGCTACCTTGGGACATTAGTTATCACAAAGTCAAAAGGAGAATCTTGTAGCCGATAACCCGTAGCCTTTAGGTGCGGATTATCGGCTACAAATATTTAGATAAAAGTAAAAATAAAAAATCAATGAGAGAATAGTAGCTCTATTTGGTAAAAATCCAAAATATATCTACTATGTTATCATCCTCTTACATCCATCAGCGTTGCTGTTCAGGATAAAAATTATCTTTTCTGTATTGAAAGGTAAATTCTGACCATACAGTAAAATTATTTTTCCTGAAATTATTCTGTATAGGCGGTATGCCTATGTACCAAATCGACATTAAGGCGATTTGACCGTAGAATAAAAACACAGGAATGGACAAGGAGGTGATCGAAACGGTGGACGTATATGAAGTGGATTATATCAAGATTGGACGACGCATCAGGGCGGCTCGTACCAAGCTGGGATGGCAGCAGGCAGAGATCGCATTCCGAGCAGGGCTTACTACTTCTCACATGAGCCATATTGAAACCGGACAAACGAAGTTGGCTCTACCGACTATCGTTAAGATTGCGAATGTTTTGTCTGTTTCTGTTGATGAATTGCTATGTGACAGTCTGGAGCAAGTAAAAACTGTCTATGACAAGAAAATTGCTGATGAATTATCAGATTGCGATGCAGCAGAGCTTCAGGCTTTGCTGGAAATCATTCAGACAACAAAAACAGCTATTCGCAAAACTCGAAAAATTGCGATATAGAGGAATGAATTAGCACCTTAGAAATACTTCAGAGCAAGACACACCAGTTATCTACTCTCATAGAAAACTCCTGTGAATGCCAAATTATCAGTGAGGAAACTGAGTACATAAAGTAGCATTTCTTACAGAACGCTGTCTTGACTGCCGGTATCATATTTTGATATGACAGCCAAAACTTATACACGAAATTAAAGCCGTAAAGCTGTCGTGACCTGTAAAAAGGGTCAAGGGAGTTTTGCGGCTTTTTTTGCTCAATAAACAGAACAAGGAGGTATGCGTATGCCTAACCAAAAAATTGAAACGTCAGAAATTGAGAAAGACACTATCGGAGACTCGCAAGAGTATGTTCAGTATGCCATCGAAATTGAGCGTACTCTCCACGAACTGCAAAAAGATTTATCTAATACCTTAGACCCGAAACAAGCGGCGATGGGCGTTCTTCGGGTAGCTACTAATTTCTATGATGCAGATTGGTGCGGAATCCTGGATGTTGATAGTGAAGTCGGCGTTTGGACACCAGTATGGTGGTACAATCGGGAACATGGTGAAATGGCTCGTTCCAGCTTCAATGAATTTGAGCTTTTAGAGGGATATGGGCGATGGCTTGATTGTTTGCAAAACCATGAGCCGGTTATCATTCAAGATATAGAAGCGATTAAAGACGAATATCCGGTGGAATATTCGCTGTACAAACGATTAGAAGCGAAGTCTATTCTGGCAGTGCCTTTCTGGAAGGGGCCGAAAGGATTTCTCACATTGAAAAATCCGAAGCGATATGCCGATAATATCAGTATGCTTCGCATATTGAATTTTGCGGTAGTGTCGTTAATAAATGAGTATCATCTTTTAGAGAGCCGTAAATTAACCATCATGTCACCACGGATCACCAGTGAGGATGATGTTTATATCAGTATCTTTGGCGAAATGGTTATCACCACAAAGGAGGGTATTCTCACAGAAACGGAGCTGAAATCTCCCAAAATCGCTCGACTTTTGGTGTACCTGTTATTATCTCGCAAAGTAGCCTGTTCCCCAAGAGAAATTGTAGATGCTCTTTGGGCAGATGAGGACGTAGACAGTGCGGTGAAAAATATTAAGGGATTGATATATCGCTTGCAACAAGCATTTGGGCATATCTCCAATCACCGTCTGATTACATCTACCACTAATGGCTATCAGCTGAATCCGAAATTACACATCACAACAGATTACCAACTGTTTGATAAAAAGTGGAATGTGGCTGTAAAGGCACTCGACATTGAAGAAAAAATCAAGTATCTGAAAAAGGCTGTTGATTTGTACCAGGGACCGATGTTCCGAAGTGCGAAACACGAACATTGGATTATGGCGACCTCGGTTTCTTTTGAAATGCGTTATCTCGGTGCTGTAAGTGAGTTGATGAAAGCTCTTTTTCAAATCAATGATTATCTGGGGATTCAGCAGTATGCGGCAAAGGCAGTTCAGTTATGCCCGCACAGTGTTGATGTGTATTTCTGGATGATCGTGTCTATGTACAAATTGAATAACCCTGAGATGGCAAAGGGCGAATTGAGAATGGCTCGTTGTAACTTGTTGTCAGAGGAGTATGAGGAATTGACAAATCGCTTGAACGAGCAGGTGCAGCTTCTTTTAGCCCCATAACACCATCATAACACCGATAAAAACCGCCATAACACTCGATTTTCTCATAACACCGTCATAACACCATCGTAGCACCGCTACGAACTTTCATACAACCGTCTATAACACCCCCGTCAGTTAAGTTTTCAGGGCAAGAACAAAATTGCCTTAGAAAACAGACTGACGGGGGTATTCTTTTTTGAATGATGCAGCCTTAACGGTCGCACTGGTTCTTGCAAGAAATTGTAAGATCCGGTGCGGCTTTTTTATTTTCAGGGGATGTCCCCGTTGTCGTTCTCCTCCCGGCTTCTTGAAATTTCATTTTTCAAATTTCAAGAAAAACGGAGGAATGAATATGTATTACGATCCAAAAGAAACAGCAAGAAGAATTACACTTTTACGCACGAAAGCAGGGCTTACACAGGAGCAGCTTGCAGAAAAACTCAATGTTGCTCCAAATTACTTCGGTAAAATCGAAGCCGGACTGAGGGGCTGTTCGATTGATATGTTGGCTGAGATATGCTGCTTTTTCGATTCATCTATGGATTATTTGATTTTTGGTATCCAGACAGAGGTTGTTGTACGCAGAGTTCGTGATGTTGATGAAAACTACGAAAGAACAGCAGCTTCTGTGAGACTTACCCTCTAAGGGTATAAAAACCCATGTTTTCTTACCCAGAGAGGGAATAAAAAATAAAGTACATACACGGTACAATTTAAGTGCAATCAGGAATTACTGATTGCGTGTACCTTCAAAACTGAATAAATCATTCATCAAGCACGTTCCTGTTTCCGGTGACTCAATCACCAGCCACATCAGCGGTACGCCATGACCTTTTTCGTATAAAGGGCTGCACTTTTCTTATGCCATTTAATATAGAAGAAAGAGCGACAAATACCGGCTGTAAATATCGGGTAGCTCCCGGTACGGCGATGAAAGAAACAGGCATAATGATACTTCTGCCCAGCCACAGCTCACACAATGGGGGCAGCCCGGTGAGAACCACGGGGAGGTTAGACTCCTATGGAGCTGGTCAGCTGCCAGCCGCTTGATGACTTCCCGATAAAGCTATTGCTTTATAACCCAGGGGTGTCGAGGACAAATTCAGGGTTCAACATAATTTTTCGGGAGGGTTGTCTGCCGGGTTCATTCACGGTGGACAACCCTTCGTTACATACCCAATGAAAGGAGGTTCATTACTTATGATGAAAAATAATTGGGTATATCGCCGTGGCGATATATATTGTGCTGATCTGAACCCTGTAATTGGCTCTGAACAAGGTGGCACCCGTCCGGTCGTAGTTATTCAGAACGATACCGGAAATAAACATTCCCCAACGCTGATTGTGGCGACCGTTACGACGAAGATCGCCAAGAAATCCAATATGCCTACGCATTACTTGATTGGTAATAATCCTGCGTTCCGTGCTCCATCGGTTGTGATGTTGGAGCAAATCAGAACGATTGATAAACGGCGTATTGATTCATACTTAGGGAAAGTTACATCAAGAGAAATGGCAGAGATTGAAAAGGCGTTGGCTGTCAGTCTTGCTATGGAACATTTCGCAAAAGATTTTGCAGAACATAATATTAGCAAAAAGACAGGAGGAAACTCAAATGTTTGAAGATAGAATTGCAGCATTAAACCAGCAGAACGCAGCGATGGCTGTACCTGTTGGACAGTTTGATAAAAGAACCTATACGGTCGATGAGATTCAGGATATTCTGTGCATCAGCAGAACCAGTGCTTATAATCTGGTGAAGAAAGGTGTGTTTCACTGTGTCCGCATTGGCGGCAGCATCAGAATCTCCAAAAAGAGCTTCGATGAATGGTTAGATCAGCAAATGTAGATTTGTCAAGGATGTCGCTTGACCCGGCGACAAACTTCAAAAAATGTTATGAGTTCGATAAAATGTAGCTAAGCAAAGCAGCTTGGCTACATTTTTTACATAGGAGGGTTCGATAGATGGAAAATGCGAAAAGACAACGCACGAGTATGTCTGTTGTTGAAATGGGAAAACTGCTGGGACTTGGCAAGACAGAATCCTACTGGCTCGTTAAGAAGCAGTATTTTAAGACCATCACCGTGGGAAACACTATGCGAGTGATGATAGACAGTTTTGAAAAATGGTACGCCAATCAGTTCAAATATCAAAAGATAGACGGTACTCCACCAGGAGAAGAACTGAAGAAAAGCACCTTATCTGTTGAGGAGCTGGGAAATCTTCTTGGTATGGCTGAAGCTACGGCTTATGAGCTGATTGCAAAAGGGCATTTTGAGGTTATCGAAGTCCTGGGTAAACGCCGTATCACCAAGGAGAGCTTTGAACGCTGGTATCCGTCCCAGAGCTTTTACAGGACGGTCGAAGATCAGGAAAAAGACCAGGATGTTCTCAGCACCGGCTATACGGTTCCGCAGGTGGCTCGGATGCTTGGGATACATAGAAATAATATCCACTACCTTGCAAGCAAAGGACGATTTGAGACTTTTCAGGTAGGCAGACACAAGTGCGTTACCAAGGAGAGCTTTGAGCGTTGGTATAAAAGTCAGAGCCGCTACACTCTGGTAGCGGGCATGGATGGATTGGAAAGGAGATGATACTATGGCATCCATTGTTAAGAGAAAAAAGAAGTATTCTGTGGTCTATACATACACCGATGAATCCGGCAAGAAGCGTCAGAAGTGGGAAACCTTCGAGACAAACGCTGAAGCAAAAAAGAGGAAGAATCAGGTTGAATATGAGCAGGAATCGGGAACATTCATTGTCCCGACTGCCCGAACCGTTGATGATTTGCTCTCTGAGTATATGTCTATTTATGGTGTGAACACCTGGGCAATGTCAACCTATGAGAGCAGAAAGAGCCTGATAGCCAACTATGTTTCTCCTATCATCGGTGATATGAAGCTGGAGGATGTTACCCCCAGGGTCATGGATAAGTATTATCGTGACCTGCTGAAAGTAAAGGCAGTAAGCGGCAAATACAACAAGGCTCGTACAGAGTTTGTTACCCCACATACCATCAGAGAGATTCACAAGGTTCTGAGAAATGCGTTCAATCAGGCGGTCAAGTGGGAAATGATGTCCCGTAACCCCGTAGAACACGCTACACTGCCGAAAGAGGAAAGCAAGACCAGAGACATCTGGACAGCAGAAATCCTTTTAAAAGCTCTGGAGGTCTGTGACGACGATGTTCTCCGCTTGGCAATCAACCTTGCTTTTTCCTGTTCCTTGCGAATGGGCGAAATGCTCGGACTCACATGGGACTGCGTGGATATTTCTCCGGTCAGCATCGAAACAGGTCAAGCCAGCATCTTCGTTGAAAAGGAGTTGCAGCGTGTGAACCGTGAAGCGATGCAGGACTTGAACGGCAAAGACATTATGTTCAAGTTCCCACCAACCTTCGCCAGCACTCACACAGCTCTGGTATTGAAAACCCCAAAAACAAAAACCAGTGTCAGAAAGGTGTTTTTACCGAAAACCGTAGCTGAAATGCTGGTACAGCGAAAGGCTGACATTGAAGAATTGAAAGACCTGTTCGGTGACGAGTTCCACGACTTTAATCTGGTGTTCTGTTCCTCCAACGGCAAGCCCATTGAAGGACAGGTCATCAATAGGGCTTTTAACAAGCTGATTGAGGACAACGGACTTCCGAAGGTGGTATTCCACAGTCTCAGACATTCCAGTATCACATATAAGCTGAAGCTCAACGGTGGCGATATGAAATCGGTTCAGGGCGATTCCGGTCATGCACAGGTAAAGATGGTGGCGGATGTTTACTCTCACATTATCGACGATGACCGCAGAGTAAATGCAGAGAGATTAGAAGCGGCGTTCTACTCAGGCAGACAGACAGCAGCCCCCGTGAAAACACCGGAACCGGTAGCACAGGAAAGCTCCTCTGATGGAGATAAAGAATTGCTCCTAAAGCTCCTGGCGAACCCAGAGATGGCAGCACTACTCAAAACATTGGCTAAGTCATTATGATGACAAGCAGACAAAGGGCAGATCCTTTTACATACTTCATGTAGAAGGGTCTGCCTTTTTTTGGTTTGTGAAAGTAAAATATAGAAAATTAGATGAGAGATGTCCAAAATTGGAGTGTTCAAGCGTTATATATTGTAAACCAGAAAATGAGGTGATTCCAATGGGCTTGAAGCATTGAACGCATATTTGCCTATTCATCAATATATGGAGGTTTCATATGAAAAAGGTCAGAAACATCTTGTCTTTTATACTGGTTCTTGCTATGATTTTTAGTACCAGTGTTCCCGCTTTTGCCAGCACACTTCCGACCGAAAACGAAAATGCATCTGTCATCGTAACCGATTCTGGTATTTATATTAACGATGTCTATTACACCCAGGAACAGTTCGTCCAACTTCTTGATACTGCTCAGGAAGTTGAAAACAACACGGGAATTCAAACACGTTCGGCCGCTGTCGGCGCACTTGTTGCTGGCACTTGGTACATACCTGGCATTGGTCAGGTAATCGTCACCACTGCTGGTGCGATTCTGGTAGCTGGAGTAGTTGTTGAAGTAGGTTCGTGGATTTATAATGCGGTCGTAGAATGGTTCGAAACACGTGCATTTAATGAATCAGCAGAGGATGCAGTCAACAATTGCAACAGTAATAAGCAAAATCATATTATGCAGTCTAAACATAACTGGAACAAGTTTAATAAAGACCCCAAATGGAGCGATGTTGCCCCTATTCTCATTGAAGTGTTAAAAGAAGGCTCTGAAAAGTGGGAAACAGGGAATCAGTATATTAGAACCTTGATTTATAAAGGTGAAACTGTTGTAGTACGTTTCATAAAAGATGCAGAAGGTCTTGTGAAGTATATCAGTACCGCATGGTGCGAATGAGAGGAGACAGCCTATGAATATCAAGGCATTTTTCGGATATGAAAGCACCGAAATTCCTGTAGATAAAATCTTTACTCTTACAGAGGAAGTATTAGATGATCTGTATGCCGCATCTACCGAAGTAGAACAGTATAACATCTATTTCCATCTGCAAAATGAGTACGCATATTTGAAAAATGCAAATTCCGTAAAAGAAACTGCATATGTGTGTTACCTGATTTCATACTACGTTTTTGTATCTTTAACCCCACCGCATTCAGAAAAGATTGCTTTATATTTTATTCAGGAGGCAATTAACCTTGATGAGTGTGAAAAATACACCGGGTGGCTTGATATAGTAAAACGTGGGAATTAGCCTTTTAATTTTCGATATGCAAAACATATAATTACTACAAGGGGCAGATCCTTTTACATACTTTATTGTAGAAGGGTCTGCCCTGTTTTTTTATTTCTCTGAAAGCGTTCAGTGTGAGTAAGACCGTTACATAGCTGATTCAGTCCAATAAATTCCGCCGAATCTGGCAATAATACGGATTGAAAATCGAAGGGAAAAATGTTATCATGTATTACAGTGTGAAAATAGGCATTGTGATTGTACTCGGTAATATCCTCTGTTACGGGGTATCACACGAGACTACAGCCTGAGAGAATTTTGAACCAATAACGCCCACCCTTTTTGACTTGGCTTGCTAAAACAAAGCCAAACGGACGACCTAAAATCCCTCTGAATTAGCTATCACAGGGCAGTACGAGATGGCATTGAAAACAGTGAAAAAGCCTGTATTTTCAAGGACTTTTTAGCACTGGCTATCATTCGATACATAGGTTTTGGGTCTACTCCTAAGCGGTAGGTCGGAGGTTCAAATCCTCTTAGCGACGCCAAAAACTCCGCCGAAAACGTTGATTTTTCAAGGTTTTCGGCGTTTTCTTTTTCCCAAGAAAAATCGAACACATAACAAACAGCGATTAGCAGGAAGCATTTTTGCTAATCGGAAGTGACCATGGTGAACTCGAACGATTGATTTTTGTCACCGATTAGCTTGCTAATGATTAGCAGAAAATTTTCGATTTTTGCTAATCAAACTGCCTCTCCTGCTAATTTGCCGAAAAATCATGCAAAAAACCTTGCTAATTGGATGGGCGAATGTTACCGAGTAAAAGGCATTTTTTTGAAGTTTATTCCGTCCTTTTGCTGGCATATTTGAGGGGGTACACCGCTTCTCGTATAATGATGCTGTAAGGAGGTGCATCGTATGAGAGAAAAAACATTTCATGTTTATGTGGATAGCCATGATAGAAGCCTTTTGCTTCAAAGTCTTGTAGAATTGAAAAATCTGTTGATCCAACAAGGCAGATATACGGACTGCGTGGATGAACTAATTTTCAAGGTAATCAATGCACCAGTTAAGAAGCTAAAAATCAGTTGAAAGCACTCCTAAAAGTTATATAATAAGAAGTGAATATTTATTTGGAGGTTCCTATCATATGGATGAAAGAGAAAAGATTATTCGATTATGGTTTGATATGTGGCTTAATCAACAAGATTTAGGAATTGATGATATCTTTACAGACGATCTCATCTATATTGAAAGCTGGGGGCCTAAATACGAAAATAGAGAACTGTTAAAGCACTGGTTCAATGAATGGAATACTCGTGGAAAAGTTCTTATATGGGATATTAAACAATTTTTCCATAAGGACAACCAAACCATTGTGGAATGGTATTTCAAAAATAAAATGAATACTGGAAATTTTGAAGAGTTTGATGGGATTTCTTTAGTTGTATGGACAAAAGACAACAAAATAAAAGAACTAAAAGAATTTGGATGTAATCTAAATAACTATAATCCATACGAAGAAAGCGATATTCCCCAATTTAGAGATGAGAAAGTGAATTGGTTTTGAGCCTTGCAAATATAAGTTAAACCTTAAAAATTAAATATTGTTTACATAGCCGATTGGTATAAAAGCCAGTCGGCTTTTTTGCGTTCTGGGGAACTTTACATAGCCGCCCTGACAAAGCGGCTAAATCTAAAAGAAAGGAGGACGCACCTATGTCAAATTGCAAAGTGATTGCTCTGACCAATCAAAAAGGTGGTGTGGGCAAAACAACCACAGCAGTCAACCTGGGTGTCAGTCTGGCAAAGCAGGGAAAAAAAGTCCTGCTGATTGATGCAGATGCACAGGCCAACTTAACCATGGCTCTGGGGTACAGCAGACCAGATGACATTCCCATAACCCTCTCCACGGTGATGCAAAGTATTATCGACGATAAAGCCTTTGATGTTTCACAAGGCATCCTGCATCACAATGAGGGCGTGGATCTGCTTCCGTCCAATATTGAGCTGTCTGGCTTTGAAGTCAGGCTGATCAATGCCATGAGCCGTGAGCGTGTTTTGAAAACCTATGTGAATGAGGTCAAAAGGAATTACGACTATGTACTGATTGACTGTATGCCCTCTCTTGGCATGATTACCATCAATGCTTTGGCGGCAGCTGACAGTGTGGTTATCCCAACACAGCCCCACTATCTTTCTGCGAAAGGTCTGGAGCTGTTGCTTCGCTCAGTTTCTATGGTCAAGCGGCAGATCAATCCTAAACTGCGGATAGACGGTATCCTGATGACAATGGTAATGCCCCGCACCAACATTTCAAAAGAAATAACCGCTTCGGTGAAAAGTGCATACGGGCAAAGGATCAAGGTTTTTGATACCGAAATCCCCCATTCTATTCGTGCAGTAGAAGCTACCGCAGAGGGAAAGAGCATTTTTGCTTATGACAAAAGCGGAAAGGTAGCCGCTGCCTATGAACAATTAGGAAAGGAGGTGGCAGAAATTGGCGAGAAGCAACGGACACAAAATCGAGCTGACCGCATACGATGACCTTTTCCAGACGGATGAAAGCCGTGCGGAAGCAAAACTGAGCAAGATACGGGACATTCCGATTGCGGAAATTGACGAGTTTCCAGATCATCCGTTCAAAGTTTTACTGGATGAGGATATGGAACAGCTTGTTGAGAGCATCAAGAGAAATGGAGTGATGACCCCGGCAACGGTTCGGCTGAAAGAGGATGGGCGGTATGAGCTTATCAGCGGCCACAGGCGCAAAAAGGCATGTGAGATTGCCGGGCTTGAAACTCTGAAATGCGAGGTGAAGGAGCTGACCCGTGACGAAGCCATTATTGTGATGGTGGAGTCCAATCTGCAAAGATCAACGATCTTACCAAGTGAGAAAGCCTTTGCTTATAAAATGCGTCTGGAAGCAATGAAGCGTCAGGCAGGCAGACCGACAAAAGATAATTATTCCCCAGTGGGAAATAATTTAGAGTTTGCCACTTCATCTGATGAACTTGCCGAAAAGGTTGGGGAAAGTAAAAATCAGATTTTCCGCTATATCCGCTTGACCGAGCTTGTTCCTGAAATTTTGCAGATGGTAGATGAACGGCAGATTGCTTTTCGCCCGGCGGTAGAAATCTCTTATCTGTCCGATGAACAGCAGTATTCCCTTCTGGAAGCCATGCAGTATAACGATGCGACCCCGTCACTTGCACAGGCTATCAAAATGAAAAAGTTCATGCAGGACGGGAAACTCACAGATGAGGTTATCCAGTCGATCATGCAGGAAGAAAAGCCAAACCAGAGGGAAAAACCTGCTTTCCGTGATGAACGGATCACCAAGCTCATTCCCAAGAGCGTTCCCAGAGGCAGGGAATCGGATTTTGTTGTCAAGGCGCTGGAATTTTACAACCGCTACCTGCAGCGAAACAAAGACCGGGAACGATAGCCACACATCGAGGGCGAGGTCTGTCCGTTGGTGTGGATAGCCATATTTTCGCTTTCCCCCTCTCCACACCTCACCCCCTAATTACTACCAAAACTATCCGAAAGAAAAAAATTGGCAGTCGTTATAGACTGCTTTTTTCGGTTAGTAAAGAAACTCACAAACAAAAAGTAGGAGGTAATGTATGAAATTCCCCAAATTATTCAAAAAGGCTGCGGCCCTTGTCATGGCTGCGGTCACAACCTTCTCTGTGCTGCCAGCGACAACAGCATTTGCTGCGGGAGATATTGGCACGATTTCCTTTGACTTCACTTATGACAGGAATGGAAATGCCATGCGCTATAACTCCAGTGCAGTGTTTGACGGTTATACCGCAGGCGGAACAGGCAGTTACAAGTACCGTATGTATGTAGACGGTGATAATGCATTCTGTATTCAGCCGGGTGTACCGCTGAAAACAGGCAATACCCTCAAGAAAAATTCTTCCCAGACATGGAATGCCCTTTCTTCCAGCCAGAAAAAAGCAGTAGGACTTGCCCTGCTCTATGGCTATCAGGGAAACCGCAGTCATCTTTCGGGAAGTGATGATGAGAAATGGCTTGCCACACAGACCCTTGTCTGGGAATTTGTGACGGGATGCCGTGAGTCCACAGGGGCTTACCAGCAGACAAGCCAGAAAGCGTACAGCCTGCACTTTGGTTCCAATTATCCAAACAGCGGTGCTGCCGAGGTGTATAACCAGATCGTTTCTCTGCTGTCCAAACACAATACCATTCCGAGTTTTATGTCGGGTGGTGCGGATGACATCACAAAGGAACTTTCCTATCAGGACGGGAAATACACCATGACACTGACGGATAACAATGGTGTCCTTGCTGACTATTCCTTTGCCACATCCGACAGTAAAGTGAGTGTGTCCAAATCCGGCAACAAGCTGACGATCACATCCGAAACAGCCTTTGACGGTTCTGTAAGGATCACTGCCACAAGAAGCAATGTGCCAACGGTCAGCAGCAGCGCAAAACTGATCGCCTATGGTGATCCCAGTTTGCAGGATGTTGTGACCGGTGTGGAAAATGCAGATGCAGTAAAGGCATATCTGAATGTGGAGACACCTACCGGTACAATCGCACTGAAAAAGACTTCTGAGGACGGCGTCGTTGCAGGGATTTCCTTTACGATCAAGGGCGAGAACTTCAACAAAACCGTTACCACAGACGAAAACGGTAATCTGACTGTGGAGGGATTGTTCCCCGGCACTTACACCATTACGGAACAGTCCATTGATAAGTATGAGCCGCAGGAAACCCAGACCATCACGCTGATCGGCGGCAAGACCACCACAGTCAACTTCAACAATACGCTGAAAAGAGGAAGCCTTGAGGTTGTAAAAACTTCTGAGGACAGTCTGGTTGAGGGCGTGACATTCCACCTCTACGGAACATCATTAAGCGGCTTACCGGTAGATGAGTATGCTGTGACCGATGCCGAGGGTGTGGCAAAGTTTGAAAATATCCTGATCAGCGGCAATACCCCGTATGTCCTTGAGGAAGTAGATACCGCCATCCGCTATGTGGTTCCGGCAAGCCAGACCGCTCCGGTGGAATGGAATAAGGTCACAGAGCGCAGCTTTACCAACATCCTCAAAAAATTCAATGTAACTGTCACAAAGACAGACGCTGAAACCGGGACACCCCAGGGGGATGCTTCCCTTGCCGGTGCAGTTTATGGCATCTATAAGGGCGAGGAACTGATTGACACTTACACCACAGACGGAAACGGACAGTTTACCACAGACTATTATGTGTGCGGCAATGACTGGAGTATCCGTGAGATCAGCCCATCGGAAGGCTATCTGCTCGATGAAACCATCCATCATGTAGGGGCAGAGCCGGAGCTTTATACCGTAGAGCTGAACAGCACCGCCAACGATGTGAATGAACAGGTAATCAAGGGAAAGATTGCGATCATCAAACACACCGATGACGGAGAAACCCAGATTGAAACACCCGAAGAAGGCGCAGTATTTGAAGTCTATTTGAAATCGGCAAACAGTTATGCCGACGCCAAAGACAGTGAGCGTGATCTTCTGACTTGTGACGAGAATGGTTTTGCTCAGACAAAAGACCTGCCCTACGGGATCTATACGGTCAAACAGACATCCGGCTGGGAAGGCCGTGAGCTGATGAAACCGTTTGATGTGTTTATCAATTCGGATGGACAGACTTACCGCTATCTCATTAACAATGCCAACTTTGAAAGTTATATCAAGATCGTGAAGAAAGACGCTGAAACAGGCAACACCATCCCGTATGCCGGTGCCGGTTTCCAGATCTATGACCCGAACGGCGAGCTGGTAACGATGACTTTCACTTACCCGGAAGTCACAACCATTGACACGTTCTATACTACGGCAGACGGCGAACTGATCACCCCGCAGACACTGGAGTATGGAACTGGATATTCCCTGGTTGAAGTACAGGCTCCATACGGCTATGTTCTGAACTCTGAACCCGTCTATTTCGATGTGGTACAGGAGGATTCTTCTGAGGAAAGCGGCATTACCGTCATTGAGGTGGTAAGGGAAAACGTAGCCCAGAAAGGAACCATTACCGTTTCCAAGTCCGGCGAAATGTTCAGCTCTGTTACGGAAGCCGGAGGAATGTATCAGCCTGTTTTTGCAGTCGGCAGCCTGGAAGGTGCGGTATATGAGATCACCGCAGCCGAGGACATCTATACGCTGGATGGTACCCTTCGGGCTTCTAAGGGCGAGGTTGTGGATACCATTACCACAGGTGCAGACGGGACGGCAACCAGCAAGGAACTGTATCTGGGCAGCTATGAAGTAAAGGAAATCACGGCTCCGTATGGCATGGTTCTCAATGAAGAAATTCACTCGGTTGAGCTTGTCTATGCCGGTCAGGAAGTAGCGGTGACAGAAACTTCCACCAGCTTCTACAACGAAAGGCAGAAAGTTGAAATTGACCTGACCAAGAGCCTTGAAGTCGATGAGGATTATGGAGTTGGAAACAACGGCGAGATCTTTGATGTTTCCTTTGGGCTTTATGCAGCCGAGGAACTGACCGCCGCTGATGGAACGACCATTCCGGCTGACGGTCTGATCGAGGTGATTACCCTTGATGAGAATGGACACGGTAAGGCAGTCAGCGACCTGCCGATGGGCAGCTATTATGTGCAGGAAATCAGTAACAATGCGGCCTATCTGAAAAATGAAACCAAATACCCGGTTGTCTTTGAGTACGCCGGTCAGGAAACCGCTGTCGTTTCCATTACTGCCAATGAGGGCGAAGCCATTGAAAATGATCTGATCTATGGAGCTGTCAGTGGAAAGAAATCCGATGAGGATGGAAATGCTTTAGGTGGTGCGCTTATCGGTATCTTTAAGACCGGTACAGAGGAATTTACAACCGAAACAGCGATTGCAACTACCACATCGGAAGATGACGGTAGTTTTTCTTTTGCTAAAGTGCCATATGGAAACTGGATCATCCGTGAGATTGAAAGCCCGACGGGTTATGTACTCTCCGATGAAGAAATTCCTGTAACCATCAGCAAGGTAGACGAGGTTGTGGAAATTGAACTGGTCAATGAGTTTATTACCGGCAGCATCGAGCTGACAAAGGTGGATGAAGATTATCCTGACAATAAGCTGACCGGTGCTGTTTTTGAAGTCTTTGCAGATAAAAACGGTGACGGAAAACTGGATGACGGCGATGAACTGCTGGGAGAAATGGGCGAACTGGGCGATGGTGTTTACCAGATGAACGATCTTCGCTATGGAAAATATCTTGTCCGTGAAAAGACAGCGCCCGAAGGATTCCTGCTTGATGAGAATGTTTATCCGGTGTCCATTGAGGAAGATGGAAAGGTCTATACGGTTGAAAATGAAGCGGGTGTTGGATTTATCAATGCAGCGCAGAAAGGCTCTCTGAAGATCGTAAAAACTTCTTCTGACAAAAAGGTAGAGGGCTTCTCTTTCCGTGTGACAGGAACAAACGGATATGACCAGACTTTTAAGACCGATAAAAACGGTGAGATCTTTATCGAAGGTTTGCGAATTGGCGAATACACGGTATCTGAGGTCAGCGACAGTGTTTCTTCTGGATATATCCTGCCTGCCGACAAGCAGGTAACCATCAAGGTGGATGAAACAGCTACCGTAGAAATGCACAACGAACTGAGAGAAACACCGAAAACAGGCGATGACTTCAATCCTGCTCTTTGGATCGGGCTGGCGGCGGTTTCCGTACTTGGTGCCGGTGTCTTAGGTTTTGTTGGCTTCAAGAATAAAAAGAAAAAGGAGGATTAAAGCATGGATGTAAAAACAATCCTTGCAATCGCACTTGTTGTGTTCATTGCAGGCGGAACCATCTGGCTGAACATCCGCCACAGAAATAAGAAGTGATCGTGGAGGGGCGGCAAAACATGCCGCCCCTTTCCTTTATGGAGGTATTCAATGGAAAATCTGAAAACCATCGAGGGCAAGATCAAAGCCATTCTGAAAAAAGACGAGGAAACCAGGGATGATGATATGCTGCTCTACCTGAAGGTTTGCAATGCCTATCTGAAAGGTGCCGGGGCAATGCCTCTGGCTGAGGTCATGACCCAGTACAAATATCTTGGCTTACCCAGTTTTGAGAGCGTATGCAGGATACGGAGAAAACTTCAGGCAAAGAACCCGGAGCTTGCGGGCAACAGCCATGTGCGCCGTGTCCGGGCCAAAGGAGAAAAAGACTATCGCAACTATGCGAAAGAATCGTGAGGTCTGCCTATGAATGAAGAAAAGCGCATCAATGCCGGTTATGAGATTATAGAAAGCTGTACTATCGGGAGTACGGAATTGGTGATCGGTCATAACCCGAAAGCCCCGAACCCTTATGTCTGCTGGTATTGCAAAAACGGAACGGATTATTTCTGGGGCTGCTATGTCAATGAACTTTCTGCGGCGAGGGAGAAACTGAATGAGCGATATCAGACGGAATGCCGTCTGCCTTACAACAACCCTTCTTCCCCAAAGCAGAAAAGCAGTGATGACCGTGAACGGTAAAAAGAAGAAATATGACTGTACGACCTGCCCCTATCCCCGATATAAGGACAGGTCAATGATTTTCTGCGATGTCTGTATCCGAAAAATCTTAGACGAGCAGAACTGGAAAAAACAAAGAAAGGATGATGCTGATGAATGACGAGAAAAGGATGATCGGCAACTATGCTGTGGAACAGAGTATCCACATCGGAAAGAAAGAAGTTGTTTTCTGTGTCGATAAACGGGCGGAACATCCCTATGTAGTCTGCTACTGCGATTACAATAATCCGTTTTCTGCACCATGGCCAACAGAAGCCGTAGGCACAGAGGATTATCTGGAAGCTATGCAGCTTTTTTGTGATCGTGTGCAGACACAGATCGAACAGACACGAGCCGAACAGGAAAAATTCAAGTTTGACCCTACCCCCTTTACAGTCGCTGACTGTATCCCTGACATGAGGAATAAAAGCATTGTAGGCAAGGTGGTTGTGATCAATGCAGAACCGAAGCGATATGAATATCAGCACGCTGCTTACCAGCTTGTACTTGCGGAAGGCGGAAACGGTGCCACCGGCGGCAGAGGTCAGGCAGTCTTTGGTACCTGCCTTGCTACTGGCGAGCATAGCCGCTGGGAACGGTATGATGTCCTTGGTGAGATCAAGCCGGAGCGTATGCCCCAATGGGCCAAGGATGCCTTGAAAACCATTCAGAAAGCGCAGCCTGTAAAAGCTGCAAAACAGAAAGAAATGGAACGATAAGGAGGATAGATAATGGCGATCAACCAGAAAGCGGTCAAAGTCATCAATAAGATTCTGGACGCTGGTTTTACCGATGAAAAAGCAATCTCCGCCATGACGATGGATGATATTCTCTCTATCCAGGGCATTACCGTGGCGGATATTGCGCTCATCAATGAATTGCAGAAAAGCATAAAAGCAAACAGGGTGATTTCCTTTTTGACGGAGAGGACAAGGAATAATCCTGAAAATCAATAAGGAGGTGGAAATGAAATGGCTGCAAAGTATCAGCTGATTACCGAGCTGTATCGGCGCACAGAAATTGCGGTAGCCAAGAACCCGCAGACATGGCAGAACTTTCTTGCCGCTGCCTGCCGGAATTACAAATGCCGCTTTGACGAACAGCTCTTAATCTTTGCCCAGCGCCCGGATGCGGTTGCCGTGGCACAACTTGAAACCTGGAACAAACAGTTCCGGCGCTGGGTAAATAAAGACAGCAAAGGGATTGCGGTATTTGACCCCAAAGGCCGCAGGAATACCCTGAAATATTACTTTGATGTGTCAGACACACACGAAGGTTATTACGGCAGCCGTCCTGTTCCGATATGGCAGATGGAAACCCGATACGAGCAGCCTGTGATGGAACGGCTTTCTGACAGGTTTGGAGAACTGGAAGGTACCGATCTTGCCTCTGCCCTGATGGAAACAGCGAAAAATGCCGTGGAAGATCATCTGCAGGACTATCTTTCACAGCTCAAAGATATGACAGCGGACAGTTTCTTAGAAGAACTGGACGATTTGAATATTGAGGTCATGTACCAGAGGCTGGCCGTAAACAGTGTGGCATTTATGCTGGTCAGCCGCTGTGGTCTGGATACGAGCGAATACTTTGAACGTGAGGATTTTCAGGACATTGTGAACTTTAATACCCCTGCCACTATTAACGCCCTTGGCATTGCAACAAGTGACATTGCGGAAATGGCACTCCGGGAAATCTCACAAACGATCCGGGATGTGCAGGTGGCAGAAAAAACACAGTCCCGCACCTTTGCGCAGGAAACACAATCTTCGTATGATAGAAGCAGAAAACAACCCGAAAGGAGCGATAATCATGGAGAACATCACATATACCCGTCAGGGGGATTATCTTATTCCCGACCTGACATTACCGACAGAGCCAGAACTTCCGCTTGGCAGATACGCATTGATGCACCGGGATTATCTGGAGCAGCACAAGAGAGTGACCTATCTCAACCTTCTGACACAGGGCAGGCTGAACGAGCATCTGTACCAGACGGAACAGACAGCGATCCAGAGGCTGGAACTTCTGACGAAGCAGCTGTCAGCCGAGCAGGGCGTGACGGAGGAACTGAAAGAGAAAGCACCGATGCAGTGGGTGGGAATGATGAACAACATTCGCAGCCAGGCGGAGGAACTGATCCTGAACGAACTGATCTACCGTTAAGCACAGCCAATGAAGAAGAAGTCACAGCCAATCTTCCTACCGTAGAGGAACAAATCGAACAGATTGCAGAAGCAGAGGACGAAAAATCCTCTGCTTTTTCTGTTTCACAGGAAGATATTGACTCTGTCCTGGTAAGAGGAAGCGGCTTTGAAAATGGCAAGTACCGTATCTACCGTCAATTTCAGAAGCATGAGGATAAGAAAGCCAACATTACCTTTCTTAAAAATGAGTACGGCACCGGCGGCGGTACGCACAGTTATCCCGATGGGACACAGGGCGGGACATGGCATGACAGTAAAGGGATCGGAATTGAAAAGCATGGTTCCTATACAAAGCCCGACCTTGTACTTTCGTGGTCAAAAGTAGAAAAACGGATCAGGGAACTGATTCAAAATGACCGCTATTTTAATGCCAAGGAAAAAGACCACTATCCTGAATTTCTGGAAAGTGTGGAAGCTCCCCAGTATGAAATTGATGCACAGCGGAAAATGGCAAGGCAGCGTTTTATTGATGCCCACCGTGACCTTCCGCCTGCGGATAAGAGAGATACCCTTTCTTTGCGGCTGTCTGATTTTATCCGTGATCTGGATCATTACGAAAAGGATCTGCTCAAAGAGGTGGATCGTGCCGATCTTGCCGATGTTCCTGCCGAACAGATGGAGCAGCTTCTTTCAGAGCCTGCCACTGTCCAGCAGCTGCTTGATTTTCTGACGAAAGTGCAGAGGCAGACCGTCAGCGTTTACAGCCGGAGCAATGCATGGCGCTTTTCCCAGGAACTTCTGGAACTTCACCCTGTCCGCTACCTCTATCATGAGGGAGATACGGTGTATCTGGGAGCAGATAAATATGAAGTATCTGCCTTTGATGAAACTGCTGTATCCCTTCAAAATCCTGAATTTCCCCTGTTCGGGAAAGAAATGAGCCGGACGGATTTTGAAGAAAAGCTCCGTGAAAATCCTGCCAATGACCACCTGAAGGTCATCATTACAGAAATGCAGGACAAGGAAACACCTGCCGAAACAAAGCCTGACCGTCTGGTATTTTCTATTGGCTTTTCAGAACACCCCGCCTTTTATGACCGGGAACTGAAGGATCGATACACCGATTTGAGCTTTGCCCTTGGCAATTATCTTCTGGGTGTTTTGGACGAGAAGCAGCACCGGGAAAGACAGGCGGAAGAAAATCATGTTGGATGGTATCACAAGACCGATTTTGAGATTACTGCTACTATTGGCGGCGAGGATTTTCACTATGAGGGACGCTTTGACATTGGAGATGGCGAGGGCGATCTGATTGCCCATATCAAAAACTTCTATGAATACTCCCTTTCCCCCAATTGTCCATTTATTCCCGAATGGAAGAAACAGGGCGAGGATTTCTATCGTGAGAAACTAGAGAGCCTGCAATGGGGACGAGATGTATTCCTTCCCTATCTGGAACAGCATAAGACGCTGACGCCAGAGGACGAGAAGCTCTTTGCGGAAATCATGGCAACAGAAAATGACTGGTTCCGTGTCCCGGAGGACAAGAACACAAGCCTTGCCGGGCGTTTGGTGGACTTCATTGAGGAAGTTGATCCATATGAGTATCAGGATACCTTGGAAGTTGGAGAAACCAAAGAGGATGCCATTCAGAAAATCGAGGCGGATTTAGCTGATCCGACGCATGTGCAAAGTTATGTGGAACAGCTGACGCAGTGGCAGGAAGAATTGGAGGATGAAGAACAAAAAGAGATCTGCAGACAGCTTATTGCTGAATTGCAGCCCACTGCCGGACAGGAAGAAAAAGAACAAGATGGAGTTTCACAGGATTCTTCCGACCTGATCGGTAAGGAAATTGTGATCGACAACCGCAGATACCGGATTGAAAGCGTAGGAGAAATCAGCGGTGATGTGTCTATGCGTGACATCACATTCCAGAACCATGTTGGTTTCCCGATCAATCGTGTGGAAAAGATCAGTTATATCCGCAGGCTTTTGGAACAGCAACAGCCACAGGAGGAACTACTGAAACAGGCGAAAGCCCTGATCGATGAATTTATCCATGAAGAATACGACAGCGAATCAGGGGCAGATTATGAGGATTTGCACAGCGTAGGGCTTGCCTATACTACTTCCGAGAATGAGGAGCATGATCTTCAGATCAATGCGGATCTGGTGGATTGTACACTGGATATTTATATCGACAGCAGCCTGGCTCATCGAGAAAGATTCAACGGGCTTTCGGATATGATTGAACGCTGTCTTTCTGATCTGGAATTTGGAGACTTAGTAGCAAAGGCAGAAGATCAGGTTGAACGATTGAAACCGCTTGAATCACAGCCCGAAGAAAAGACAGAAAAAGCAGTTGTTCCTTCTTCTGACCGGCACAATTATCGGATTACAGAAGATACTTTAGGTGTCGGTGGTGCAAAAGAAAAATTCAGAAACAACATGGCAGCCATCCAGCTGCTCCATGAGCTGGAATTGGAACATCGTCTTGCTACACCCGAAGAACAGGAAGTTCTTGCCCGTTATGTTGGCTGGGGCGGTCTATCCATGGCCTTTGACGAGAACAATGCGGCCTGGGCAGAAGAATTTAAGGAGCTGAACGCCAGCCTCTCCCCGGAAGAATACCGGGCAGCCATGGAGTCCACTCTGACAGCGTTCTATACCCCGCCGGTTGTCATCAAAGCCATGTACGAATCCCTTGACCATATGGGATTTTCCGGTGGTACGATTCTGGAGCCGTCCTGCGGAACCGGCAATTTCTTTGGTCTGCTCCCGGATCGTATGGCAGGCTCAACGCTTCACGGTGTAGAAATCGACTCTCTTACAGGAAGAATTGCAAAGCAGCTTTACCAGAAAGCCAGCATTGCCATTGAGGGATTTGAGCAGACAAAACTTCCCGATGACCATTTTGACGTCGTTGTCGGCAATGTACCGTTTGGCGATTTTAAGGTCAATGACAGCCGTTACAACGCCCAGAAATTCCTGATCCACGATTATTTCTTTGCGAAAGCATTGGATAAAGTCCGCAGCGGCGGCGTAGTGGCCTTTATCACTTCCAAGGGAACGATGGATAAAACAAGCCCGGAGGTGCGGAAATATATCGCACAGAGGGCAGAACTTTTAGGAGCCATCCGCCTGCCAGATAATACGTTCCGAGCCAATGCAGGGACAGAGGTCACCAGTGACATCCTCTTTTTGCAAAAGCGTGACCGCATTGCAGATGTGGAACCGGATTGGGTACACCTGGATACCGATGAGAACGGGATCACCATGAACAGCTATTTTGTACAGCACCCGGAAATGATCCTGGGCGAAATGAAAATGGAAAGTACCCGTTTTGGTTTTGACTCTGTCTGCAAGGCATACAAAGATATTCCACTTGCAGACCTGTTAAGCAAAGCTGTCCAGAACATTCAGGGAGAAATCCCGGAGTATGAAAAAGGGATCGATGAAATCTCGGATGAACCGGACGCTTCTGTTCCTGCCGACCCGAATGTGCGCAATTTTTCCTTTACCATGGTGGATGGAAAAGTCTACTTCCGGGAAAATGACCGCATGACACCGGCCACAGTATCTATGACCGCAGAGAGCCGCATCAAGGGATTGATCCAGATCCGTGACTGTGTCAGAAAGCTCATCGAGTATCAGACGGAGGATTATCCAGAAGAAATGATACGCACCGAACAGGAAAACCTGAACCGGCTGTATGATGCGTTTTCCCAAAAATACGGGCTGATCAATAGCCGTGGCAACTATCTGGCCTTTGCATCGGATGAGAGCTACTTCCTGTTATGCTCTTTGGAAGTGCTGGATGATGAGGGTAATTTCAAACGAAAAGCAGATATGTTTACGAAGCGGACGATCAAGCCCCACCGAGAAGTTACTTCTGTGGAAACGGCCAGTGAAGCCCTTGCCCTTTCGATTGGGGAAAAAGCACTTGTTGACCTGCCTTATATGGAACAGCTTACAGGCAAACTCCAGGAGGAACTGGTACAGGAATTGCAGGGCGTGATCTTCCGTATCCCCGCTTCGGAACCGGCAAAATATGTGACTGCTGACGAATATCTGTCCGGCAATGTGCGAACAAAACTTCTAAGCGCACAGGCTGCGGCAAAGGAAGATCCGGCGTATGAAATCAATGTAGAAGCCTTAAAGCAGGTGATCCCCAAAGACTTGTCAGCGGCAGAAATCTCCGTCCGTCTGGGTACCACCTGGATACCGCAGGAGGATATTCAGCGGTTTGTCATGGAGCTTCTTACCCCTTCCAGCTATGCAGCAGGAAGAATCCGAGTGCGCTATACTCCAATGAATGGCGACTGGTTTATTGAAAATAAGAGTTCCGATTTCGGAAATGTCAAGGCGGACAGCACCTATGGTACAAAAAGGGCTTCCGCCTATCGTATTATTGAGGACACCTTAAACCTGCGTGATACCCGTATTTTTGATTATGTGTATGATGAAAACGGCAATAAAAGAGCCGTATTCAATGCCAAAGAAACCACGGCAGCGCAGGCAAAGCAGGAAGCTATCAAACAGGCATTTCAGGATTGGATCTGGAAAGATCCGGCACGAAGGAGCCGACTGGTGCGGTATTACAACGACACATTCAATTCCGTCCGCCCTCGTGAGTATGACGGAAGCCATATTGTATTTGGCGGTATCAGCCCAGAGATTACTCTCCGACCTCACCAGGTCAATGCTATTGCCCATATCCTGTACGGCGGCAACACACTCCTTGCCCATAAGGTGGGCGCAGGAAAGACCTTTGAAATGGTTGCTGCGGCACAGGAAAGCAAGCGCCTTGGATTATGCAATAAGTCGATGTTCGTTGTTCCCAATCATCTTGTGGGGCAATGGGCTTCCGAGTATCTCAGGCTGTACCCAAGTGCCAATATCCTTGTAACCCGCAGGCAGGACTTTGAGACGGGCAACCGGAAAAAGTTCTGTTCCCGCATTGCCACCGGCGATTACGATGCGGTCATTATCGGGCATAGCCAGTTTGAGAAAATCCCAATGAGCATTGAGCGTCAGAGAGAACAGCTTCAACGTCAGATTGATGATATTGAGCGTGGGATTGATGATGTGAAGGCAAGCAAAGGCGAACAGTTCACGGTCAAGCAGCTGATGAAAACCAGAAAGGCGATTCAGGCAAAACTGGATAAGCTCAATGACACCAAGCGAAAGGATACCGTCATTGATTTTGAACAGCTCGGTATCGACAGGCTCTTTATTGATGAGAGCCATTTTTATAAGAACCTGTATCTTTATACCAAGATGCGAAATGTAGGCGGGATCGCCCAGACGGAAGCCCAGAAATCCAGCGACCTTTTTATGAAGTGCCGCTATCTGGATGAAATCACAGGCAACCGGGGAACGATCTTTGCCACGGGAACCCCGATCAGCAACTCCATGGTCGAGCTGTATTCGGTACAGCGCTACTTGCAGTATGATGCGCTTTTACGGAATGGTTTGCAGCATTTTGACAGCTGGGCATCCACCTTTGGTGAGACAGTCACCGCTCTGGAGCTGGCTCCGGAGGGAACCAATTACCGGGCGAAAACCCGCTTTGCCAAGTTTTTCAACCTGCCGGAGCTGATGCTGATGTTCCGGGAGGTGGCGGATATTCAGACCGCCGATATGCTGAAGCTCCCTGTTCCGGCGGTCAAGTACCACAACATCAAGACCAGGCCAAGTGAAATCCAGACGGAACTGGTCGCTTCCCTTGCCAAACGAGCAGAAAAAGTCCGTGCAAGGCTTGTGGAGCCGAATGTGGACAACATGCTCAAGATTACCAACGATGGTCGAAAACTTGCCCTTGACCAGAGGATGATCGACCCCATGCTGCCGGATGATCCCAACAGCAAGGTGAATGCCTGTGTGGACAACGTGTATCGTATCTGGGAAGAATATGCGGATACGAAAGCAACCCAGCTGGTGTTCTGCGACCTGTCTACCCCGAAAAATGACGGGACTTTTAATGTCTATGATGACATCCGGGAAAAGCTGATGGCCCGTGGTATCCCTGCCGAACAGATACGGTTTATCCATGAAGCTACCAGTGACGCACAGAAAAAGGAACTGTTTGCAAAAGTGCGAAGCGGCGAAGTCCGTGTCCTGCTTGGTTCAACCCCTAAGATGGGTGCAGGTACCAACGTACAGGACAGACTCATTGCCATTCATAATCTGGATTGCCCGTGGCGTCCATCCGATCTGGAACAGCGCCAGGGACGTATTGAGCGCCAGGGAAACAGGTTCCCGGAAGTTCAGGTTTACCGTTATGTGACGGAGCAGACCTTTGATGCTTATCTCTATCAGCTGGTGGAATCGAAGCAGAAATTTATCTCCCAGATCATGACCAGCAAAAGTCCTGTCCGCTCTGCGGAAGATGTGGATGAAGTGGCCCTTTCCTTTGCAGAAGTCAAAATGCTTGCCACAGGAGACGAGCGTTTCAAGGAAAAAATGGACTTAGACATTCAGGTTTCCAAGCTCAAAGTGCTGAAACAGAGCTATCTATCCGAGCATTACGACCTTGAGGACAGGATACTGAAATATTTCCCGCAGACCATTAAGGAGTGTGAACAGCGGATTGTCTGCTATGAAGCCGATGCTTCCCTTGCCCGGCAGCATCAGCCGCAGGGCGAAGAAAAGTTCTGTCCGATGACCTTAAAAGGAATCACTTATACGGAAAAAGCAGCCGCAGGCGAGATGCTTCTTGCGGTCTGTAAAGAATATCCGATGGCCGAGCCTGCGGAAATCGGAAGCTATCGTGGGTTCAAACTGGAAGTTTTCTATGATACCTTCAATGCCCATTACTGTTTATATCTTTGCGGAAAGGCAAAGCACAAGGTAGATTTAGGTACTGATCCACTGGGTAATCTGACCCGAATTGAAAATGAGCTTGCGAAAATTCCTGCAAAACTGGAAGCCGCAAAAACCAAAAAAGCAGAAACGATGGAGCAGCTTGAAACTGCTAAGATTGAGGTGGAAAAGCCGTTTGCCTTTGAAGATGAACTGAAAGAGAAATCAGAACGGCTCAATGCCCTCAACATCGAGCTGAATTTAGATCAGAAAGATCCCGCTGTGCTTGATGCAGAGCCGGAGCAAAGTGAGGAACCGCCCGAAAGAAAATGCGCAAGCCGGGAGAGATAAATTCCCTTTTTGCACATTTGTATTGCATAAATATGGGCAGTATAATAAGTGTAGAATTGAAACTATCGGAGGTGAGAGCGGTGTCTGACGAGTTCAGATTTGAAACCTTTGTAGATGCCCACAGCAATATCTTTCGTGAATATCTAAGCTCCGTGATTGCGAAACTGCCGGAAAGCAATGAGGACTACCGTGCCATTCAGGAACAGATGGAAACGATATTTCAACAATATCCCAAAGTGCTAGAGGCTGTTGATACCGAAACTGCAACGGAATTATCCCAGCAGGAATGTGCGGCTCTGATCAAGGTTATGGAGCTTAGAAACAATCTGACAGATATTGAAATGCAGACGGTTTACTTCCGTGGCTGTTATGATGGCGTTGGGTATCTGAAAAAAGCAGGAATTTTATAACCGACAAAGGCGGCATTGGCGTGAAGCTGATGCCGCTTTTACATAGGTGTGGGATAGAAAAAATTGCAGAATTATGATATAATATCATAATTTGAAATTTACGGAGGCTATCATGGAAGAATTGTTAGTCTATGCGCTTTTATTTTGCGAGGAATTAGTAACAGAAGCCGAGTACAATGAACTACTTGATGAAATGTTTCTCAGCGCCCCCGAAAATGATGATTTGCTCTATTTAGAGGGCGAGACAAATATAAAGAAAGCCATTATCTATATACGAACTCATATTAATTACAATCATTTTGATCTTGAGCAGTTTGGCAGAATTTTGATGAGTAAATTAAAAGATGTCTATGTAAAATGTTCGGATATAAAATATTTCGCAGAGCGGATGTATAGTTTATGGGAAAACCTTCCTGGAAATATTCAAGACATAGAACCGTTTTGGACATTGTCTTATGCTGATGATCCTCTATCATGGGGGGATGAAGAACAAACTAGAAACATTTATGAACATATACGATAGATTGTCAAGTCAAGTGCAACAAAATCAGAGAAAAAA
>ULUA01029700.1_pt1 | contig 26460 bp, 24 predicted proteins | sample 1958081 | NCBI WGS metagenome assembly ULUA01 (sample SAMEA4835748, study PRJEB28245) | human gut metagenome | biome: gut microbiome; material: fecal sample | place: Denmark | collected 2008
TTTTACGCTTATATGGGTCATATCTATTGACAACGCAGAAGGATTTTCGCAAAAATTTCAGAATGGTATTGACAAATCAAAATCGATTTGATATAATAGTAAAGCTGTCAAAAAGAGATGAGCCACTAGCTCAGTTGGCAGAGCATTTCACTTTTAATGAAAGGGTCTGGAGTTCGAATCTCCAGTGGCTCACCAAAAATCCCAAATGCGTAAGCGTTTGGGATTTTTACTTATTACTTCTTCACTATTCACTATTCACTTTTCACTAAGTTGAATTACATGCATTTGGGATTTTTAGAAGTAATAAGTAAAGCGTTTCACTTTGTGAAACGTGTGAATAGTGAAGAAGTTGGAGGAGTCGCCTTGCGGCGACGTATTTTAAGTTGGCGTCGCCTTTCGTTTCCTTGCGTAACGAGATACACGCTTTCGGCGCGTGTACACTATTCGCCGTTCTAAGGCAAATAGTGCTTGCATCACAAGCGTTTCACCGTAAGGCGAAACGCTGATATCACAGCACGAAGCGCGACATCACTACTCGCGAAGCGAGTGCATCACTTATCATAAAAATCTCTCTTAAGCACCCCTTGACAACACCCCCATATCAGTGTATAATAATATCGTTAATATGTAAACTAATTTTGTGCATTTTGTATTATATCGGAGGTAGAATATGAAAAAACTCGGATTCGGACTTATGAGGCTCCCGATCATCGGCGGCGACCAGTCGAAAATCGACATAGAAGCCGTCAAAAAGATGGTGGATGAGTTCCTTGCCAAAGGCTTTACCTATTTCGACACTGCATACGTTTATCACGGCGGCTTCAGCGAGGTTGCTTTCCGGGAGGCTGTTGTTAAAAGATACCCGCGCGACGCTTATACCATAACTACCAAGCTGCCATTGTTCTCAAAGCCGGACAGAGCGGGCATGGAAAAGATATTTGCGGAATCCATGGAGCGCTTGGGTGTGGATTACATAGACTATTATTGGCTTCATGCCATGGGTAAGGATTCCTATGAGCACGCCCAGAAGGTTGACGCTTTCGGCTATCTTAAGGAGCTTAAGGAAGCCGGAAAAATCAAGCATATAGGCTTTTCCTTCCATGACGGTCCCGAAATGCTTGAAAAGATTCTTACCGAGCATCCCGAAGCAGAATATGTTCAGCTGCAGATAAACTACCTCGACTGGGAGGATGGATGGGTTCGCGCCCGCCGCTGTTATGAGGTCGCGGTGAAGTACAATAAGCCTGTTATAGTTATGGAGCCTGTTAAGGGCGGAGCGCTTGCAAATCTCCCCAAATCCGCCGCTAAGATATTTGATCAGTACAACCCCGAGCCCTCATATGCTTCATGGGCGATAAGGTACTGCGCTTCCTTGGACAATGTTATAACCGTTTTAAGCGGTATGAGCAATATGGAGCAGGTGCTGGATAATACCAGCTACATGGATGACTTCAAACCCTTGTGTGAAGAGGATTACAAGGTGATCGACAAGGTTGCGAAGAACCTCAAATTTGCAATACCCTGCACCGCCTGCCGTTACTGCACCGATGGATGCCCGATGAATATATCCATACCCGATATCTTCGCTGTCTATAACGAATACAAGCGGGATATGCGTAAGCTCGGCGATTTAAAGGGTAAGTACAGCGAAATAACCGCATCATCCGGCAAAGCAAGTGATTGCATAGGCTGTGAGCAGTGCAAGGAGCATTGCCCGCAGAATCTGGATATACCTAAGCTCTTGAATGAATGCGTTTTGGAATTGGAATAAAAGCGAAAGGTTACGGCATCAACTTTGTAATTGTCGTACTATTGTTTGCCGTCACGCATTGCGTTTCCTCCATCATTGATGTTACTTTTATGGGATGAGCAAGTTTCTGTATTTCTATACTTTTGTTTATAAGCTTTGGACGGAAATGCCGGACTTTGTTATCGGATATTTGACTTTGCACAACTAAATTTATATTTTTGATTTTAAACGGAAGCAGGGTTTTAAGCCTTGCTTCCGATTTTTTTACAAAACTCTATTGCAACCGCGCGATAATTAGTTTATAATATATGTATATGCTTATATGCATACGTATAATACTGATTTTCGTCTAAAGTGAAACCAAAAAACGGGTACAAAACCGCTGTACAATGGGTTTCGCACCCGTTTTTTGGAACACTTTTAGACGAAAATAAGTATAAAAGTGAGGATATGAATTTCAACGCAAAGGAAGGTTATATTATGTCAGTAGTTTATCAGGATAAAAAAATATGGCTTGCCGCTCCTGCACCGACGGGCGAGGAGCAGGGCAGGGAATGGGATAGAAACGGTTGGAACGAAGCCTATCCTATAGGCAACGGTGCCATCGCCGCTATGGTTTATGGCGATCCGGTTCACGATACATTACAGCTTAACGAGGAAACTATTTGGTACGGCAACGGCGGCAGAAACAGGGTAAATCCCAAATCGAAAGATTCATATAAAAAGGTGCGCCAGCTTCTGCTTGAAGGAAGGATTAAGGAGGCTGTCGAGCTTGAAGAAAGCGATATGTTCCCGCACCCCGACCAGGAGCGTCATTATGACACCGCAGAAAATATCTGGTTCGATTTCAGGCATTCCGGATATGCGGATTATAAGCGCACGCTTGATATCGCAAATGCTGTCTGCACAGTTGATTACAACGCAGATGGACATAAGTACTCGCGTGAGTTCTTTGTCAGCGCCCCCGATAATGTCATCGCGGTTCATCAGTATTCGCATGACGGCGGAAAATCGAGCGTTAAAATAGATTTCAGCCGCAGAAGCGAGCGTACTTTCAAATACGAGCTTACCGAAACCGGGCTGAACATCTTTGCAAAACAGCCGGAGGATGGCTGTGAATACTGCATATCCGCAGCCTGTGAAAACGACGGCGGGGTTGCGATATTCAATGAATCTTGCCTTGAAATTTTTGATGCCGATTCCTTTACATTATACATAACTATACGCACCGACTATCACAAGGAAAATATAGCCGAGTGGTGCCAAAACGTTATCGAAAACGCCCTTAATATGGGATATGATGCGGTAAAAGCCCGCCATATAGCCGATTATAAGAGCTATTTTGACAGAGTGTCGCTCAACCTTAATGGCGAGGATTATAGCTCCGAGCCGACAAGCGCAAGGCTGAAAGCGGCATCCGAAAGGTGCGATAATAAGCTTGCGGAGCTTTATTTCGATTTCGGCAGATATCTGTTGATATCCAGCTCCCGCCCCGGAACAAAGCCCGCAAATCTGCAGGGAATCTGGAACAAGGACCGCTGGCCGGCGTGGGGCTCGAAGTATACCATAAACATCAATGCCGAAATGAACTATTGGCCGGCGGAGGTATGCGCGCTTTCTGACTGCCATATGCCGCTTATCGAGCACTTAAAGGTTATGCTGCCGAACGGTCAGAAGGTTGCGCGGGATATGTATGGTCTTGAAGGCTTTGTAGCCCACCATAATACTGACATTTTCGGCGACTGCGCTCCGCAGGATCTGTGCATAACTGCAACCATCTGGCCGATGGGCGCGGCGTGGCTGTGTACCCATGTCTGGACGCATTATGAGTATACCAAGGATCTGGACTTCCTTCGCGAATATCTCCCCATAATAAAGGAAGCCTGCCGCTTCTTTACCGGATATATGTTTGAGCATGACGGCAAACTGCTCACAGGTCCTTCTATATCCCCAGAAAACACCTATATCCACCCATCCGGCGAGAATGGGCAGATTTGCGTCGGCCCGACAATGGATTCCATGATTGTCCGCGATTTGTTTGAAAGCTGTATCAATGCTTCAAAGCTTTTGGGTGAGGAGGATGAGCTCACCGCTGAGCTTGCTGATATGCTTCCCAAGATTCCCAAGCCATCCATCGGAAAATACGGTCAGATAATGGAGTGGTACGAGGATTACGAGGAGACCGAGCCGGGACACCGCCATATTTCCCATCTTTACGGACTTCATCCCTCGTCTCAGATTACTTTAGAGGGTACACCTGAGCTGTTCAAAGCCGCAAGAGTGACATTGGAGCGCCGTTTAAGCGGCGGCGGGGGACACACCGGCTGGTCACGCGCGTGGATAATAAATATGTGGGCAAGGCTCCGCGATGGTGAAAAGGCTCTTGAGAATGTAAACGCGCTTCTTTCTCGTTCGACCTATCCCAACTTCTTCGATATGCATCCGCCCTTCCAGATAGACGGCAACTTCGGCGGAGCGGCAGGAATCGCGGAGATGCTTTTGCAGAGCCAGAACGGCGTTATAGTCCTTCTTCCTGCGCTTCCCAAGGAGTGGAATAATGGCTCTGTCCGCGGCTTGAAGGCAAGGGGTGACGTCACCGTGGATATCGACTGGGCAGACGGTGAGGTTGCATATTTCAAGCTAAGTGCCAACAAGGGTGGAAAAATCAAGCTGATAAATCCCGAAAAAACTGCTGACGGCGCGCTGGAATTTAACGGCGAAAGTCCATATTCGGTAACGGGTAATCTTGAAAACGGAAAGCTTATTATAAATAAAGACTAACAGACATCAAGGAGGAACATTGTATGAAGAACTATTCAAAGCTGAGAAATGAAAGTGATGTAAGGGGCATAGCCATAGAGGGCGTCCCCGGGCAGGAGGTCAATCTTACCGAGCAGGCGTGCCGCGATATCGCGCGCGGATTTGCACTCTGGCTGATTAAGAGAGCGGGAAAAAGCGAGTTGAGGGTAGCTATAGGAAGGGATTCCCGCCTTTCTGGTGAAAAGCTGCTTGGCTGGATGGCTTCCGAGCTTGCTGCTGAGGGCATAAACGTCACCGACATGGGCTTGACAAGCACCCCGGCTATGTTCATGACCACAAAGACCGAGGGATATATGTTCGACGGTGCTGTAATGGTAACCGCCTCACATCTGCCCTATAACCGCAACGGCTATAAGTTCTTCACTCCGGACGGCGGCGTTGAAGCATCTGATATAAAGGATATGATAGCATACGCTGAAAGCGACGAGCATACCGGTCTTTCCGCCGGAAGTGTCGAAAAGGGCGAGTTCATGAGCGTATACTCCAAGCGTCTGGCGGATATGATTCGCACCTCCTGCGGGTCAGAAAGACCTCTTGATGGTCTTAGAATAGTTGTTGACGCCGGAAACGGTGCCGGCGGCTTCTATGCTGAAAGGGTGCTTGTTCCCCTTGGAGCGGATATATCCGGTTCCAGATATTTAGAGCCGGACGGCAGCTTCCCCAATCACATCCCCAACCCTGAAAATAAAGAGGCTATGGCAAGCATAACCGAGGCTGTAAAGGAATCCAAGGCTGACTTGGGAATCATCTTCGATACTGATGTTGACAGAGCTGGAGCTGTTCTGTCCGACGGTTCTGAGCTCAACCGCAACCGTCTGATTGCGATGCTTTCGGCGATGCTCCTTCGCGACCATCCCGGAACTACAATCGTCACCGACTCTGTAACAAGCTCAGGTCTGGCGGCGTTCATCAAGGAGAAGGGCGGAGTGCATCACCGCTTCAAGAGGGGCTACCGCAACGTTATCAACGAGTCAATAAGGCTCAATAACGAGGGCATAGACAGCCAGCTTGCAATCGAAACCTCCGGTCATGGCGCGTTCAAGGATAACTACTTCCTCGACGACGGCGCGTATATAGTCACAAGGCTTATTATCGAGCTTTCGCGAGCGGTTAAGATGGGCTATACCCTCCACTCGCTGATTGAGACCCTGAAAGAGCCCGCAGAGAGCATGGAGTTCAGAATGAACATAGCCTTGGAGGATTTCAAGCCCTACGGCAATTCTATTATTGAGGATTTGAAGACCTACTCTGCCACGCGTGCTGGCTGGAGCTTGGAAGCCACCAATTATGAGGGCGTAAGGGTTAATTTAGACAAGACCCACGGCGACGGCTGGTTCCTTTTGCGTCTTTCACTTCACGAGCCGCTTATGCCGCTCAATATAGAGTCAGACAGTGTGGGAGGAGTTAAGGTGATAGCTTCCGAGCTTGCGGGCTTCATCTCAAAGTATGATAAGCTTGATTCCTCAAAGCTTGTTGAATATTCAAAGTAAATTTGTTCTGAACGCGCAGAGAAATGCCATCTCTGCGCGTTTTTTATAAGCTATTCGGCGTAAAAATACATCTAATACACTAATTCTACGTAAAAGTGTAAAGGGACTGCTTGGGCAACCCACATACAGAATCGCCACAAAACCGCCATAGGATGGGTTTTGCGATGATTCTACAGACACTTTTTAACGGGAAATAAGTATAAGACATTGTTGTATATATTGACAAAAGCTCACTGAAACATATTGCATTTTTTTAGTATTTGTGATATACTTTTAAAAGTATATATACATTTCTGCCCGAAAGGAAGATAAGCGTTATGAAAAGATTATCTGCAATTCTTGCTGCGGCGGTGATTCTGCTTTCAGGCTGTTCTGCTACCGGAAACGACGGGTATGGTTATAAAAATGATCATGTTACAATAAGCGTCTGGACATATTATAACGGCGCTCAGCTTACATCTTTTAATGCTCTGGTTGAGGAGTTTAACGAAACCGTAGGCCGTGAAAAGGGAATAACCGTTGAAAGCTATAGCCAAGGCTCTGTAACGGACCTTGAAACCAACGTGCTTGAATCCGCCCAGAATAAGGTCGGTGCTGATAAAATACCTAATATCTTTGCGGCTTATGTCGATACCGCATACGCTATAGATCAGCTTGGGCTTGTTGCGAATCTTTCCGACTATTTTTCGGATGAAGAGATTGACGGGTATGTTGAAGGCTACGTTGATGAGGGCAGGTTCGGCGCTGACAACAGCATAAAGATTTTCCCATGTGCCAAGTCTACCGAGCTGTTCTTGCTGAATAAGACAGACTGGAAAACCTTTTCTGAGAAAACCGGCGCAAAATACAGCGATTTCTCCACGATAGAGGGTCTTACAGCCGTATCTCAGAAATACTATGAGTGGACGGACAGCCTGACGCCCGATATTCCTAACGACGGCAAGGCGTTTTACGGCAGGGATGCTATGGCTAACTATATGATAATAGGTTCTATGCAGCTGGGGCATGAGATTTTTTCGGTCAAAGACGGTGTGATGACGCTTGACTTCGACAAGCCGACCATAAGAAAGCTTTGGGATAATTATTATGTTCCATATGTAAAAGGCTACTTCGCGTCTTCCGGAAGATTCAGGAGCGACGATGTTAAAACCGGTAATATTTTAGCGTTCGTAGGTTCATCCTCCGGTGCCACCTTCTTCCCGGATAAGGTCGTTTTGGGGGACGATGTGGAAAAGCCTATTGAAATGATGGTGTTTGAATGTCCTCAGTTTAAGGACAGCAACGGCTGTGCTGTTCAGCAGGGCGCAGGAATGGTAGTTACAAATACTACAGAGCCGGAAATCCGCGCTTCTGTAGAATTTCTGAAGTGGTTCACTTCAAACGAGCAGAATATAGCATTTTCCGTAGGCTCGGGTTATATGCCGGTGCGTAAGAATGCCAATGATATTGAAGTTATTTCAGAGCAGATGCCGGAGCTTTCACGGACTATGAGGGATACCCTTAACTCCGCAATTTCAACAGTAAACTCCTATACGCTTTACACTCCAAAGGCGTTTGAATACGGAAGTGAGGCAAGGAAGGTCTTGGAATACTCAATGAGCGATATTGCCGCTGACGACCGCGCTACTGTTAAGAAACGCCTGGCACAGGGCGAAACGTTGGAGGAAGCTGTTAAGGATTTCGTTTCCGACGAATACTTTGAAGCTTGGTATAACCAGGTTTTGTCGACCCTGAAAGGGTTTGAGGGATGATAATGCGGAGCTTATACAGATATACTGATTTATTGTAAAAACGCATAGGGATTGCTTAGGCAGCCCACATAAAAATCGCCGCAAAACCGCTGCGTGGTGGGTTTTGCAGCGATTCAACGACCAAGTGTGGTCACGACCATATTGGTCGGACACGTTTTAATAAGAAATAAGTATAGAATCTGCGGTATGGCGCACTTAACGCATGAAGAAAATCTATGACCGTATATTCATATAAAAAAGAGAAAGAAATGGAGGTGGAGCCTGTTTATGTCATCCTTGAAGGAAAGAATACTGCATAAGCTGAATTATGCTTCACCTTCTAAGCCGCAGTCGGTTTTCAAAACCATAATGGTTCCGATGATAATATTGGTAATCGCTGAGGTGATACTTCTTGTGTCGGTTCTTGCCGGAACTGACGTTTTGCAGCGTCTTAACCGCAATTCAGAGGATCTCATATTAAAACAGCTTCAGAACAGATCGAACTATTTCAGCTCGGCGCTGTATAACTGGTCGGATCTCGATATGCTTGCATCCACCATAAACTTCAAGGCTGAAAAGATGATAGGTGACGGAACTATAAACCTGGAGGAGCTTCAAAGCAATTCCGAGGTCAGCACTCCGCTTGTTTTGGATATTGTCGATGATTTGATATCAGTGCTGTATTCAAAACGCCTTTCGGGAATATACGTTGTTTTCAACACTACCAATTTAAACGATATTCCAAAAATGAAGACGATTCCAAACCGCACAGGCATATATATCCGGGATATGGACCCAACCTCCACTCCATCAGAAAGATATGAAGATCTTCTTTTGTGCAGAGCTTCGGTTCAGGTGGTTCAGGGACTAAATATATCAACTGACAGCTGCTGGAAGCCGCAGTTCACATTTGCCGAGGATAAGGACATACCCGAAAATTTCGCGTACTTTACTGAACCTCTTAAAGCGGCATTCAAGGCCGGCTGGATTAAGGATGACAGTGATTATGGTTACTGGGGCGGCTCTGCACATCTGCTTGTAGATTCCGATATTACCGCAATAACCTATTCCATCCCGCTTGTTCTGAGCGATGGTACGGTTTACGGCGTTCTGGGCATAGATATAGCAGACGATTATCTGATGTCAATGCTTCCGTATACCGAGCTTTATGATGATGATGTCGGAACATATTTTGTTATTAAACAAAAATCAAGCGTAGATTCTTTGAAAATAGTAACTCCGATTCTGTGGAACGGCAAGCAGTTTTCTGACAGCAAGGAGGTTTCATTAAGCCTTTCCCGCCGCAATGATGGGTATTCCTTTAAATATAAGGGTGAATCATATTTCGCTTCTGCGGTTCCTGTTCCGCTTTATAGCAATAATTCGCCGTTTGAAAACGATTACTGGGCAATACTCGGCGCCGTTCCTGCAAAGAATATATATGAATTCTCCAACCGTATGTTGGGTCTGCTTATTCTGGACGTCATATTTATGTTCATAGCGGGAATTCTAGGAAGCATCATAATAAGCCGAAGGTTTTCCGCTCCAATACAAAGGCTTTCGGGTGAGATATCCGAAGCAAGAAAGGTAAGCGGAATCCCCAGCCTTTCAGTTACCGGCATAAAGGAGCTTGACCGTTTTGCGAATGATTTTAAATACCTCTGTCAGGAAGTTGTCCGAACATCCACAAGGTTTTTACAGATAATCCAGCTTGCCAGTGTGGAGCTCGGCGGATTTGAGATACGCAAGGACATCAATACCGTTTACGTTACCGATAATTACTTTAAAATGCTCGGCGTGAATGACGTCAATGCGGATGATATAACGGTTGAGCAGTTCCTGAAGCTGAATTCAGAGCTTAAATCCTCACTTACCGGTTTTAACGAGCCGGACGGCAGTGTGCTTTACAAGGTTGAACCTGCTCCCGGCGCAGTAAGATACATAAGAATAAATGTAACAGATACCGATATCAGACTTGTCGGCGTCGCTGAGGACGTTACTATGGCAACCTTGGAAAGATTTATGATTCAGCATGAGCGAGATTATGATATGCTGACAGGTCTGATCAGCCGCAGAGCGTTTTACGAGCGTGCGGAGGAGCTGTTTGAAAATCCTGAAAAAATGTGTTATGCAGCTCTTATGATGCTTGACTTGGATAATCTTAAAACCATTAATGACCATTACGGTCATGATTATGGCGATAAGTATATTCATCAGGCCGCGGCGAGCTTTGCTGAGCACGCCCCTGCCGGAGCTATATGCTCAAGAGTTTCGGGCGATGAATTCTTTGTCCTGTTTTATGGCTATAAGGAGCTTGACAGCTTAAAAGCAGCTGTAAATAAGTTCTCTATGGATATCAAAGACAATATCTTTGAGCTTCCGACCGGCGAAAAAATACCGGTAGCCGCCTCGGGCGGTGTTGCGTGGTATCCGGGGGATTCTGCGGACTTCTGGCAGCTTATGAAGTATGCAGACTTTGCAATGTATAAGGTAAAGCATGGACATAAAGGAAACGTTGAGAACTTTGATATGGAGGTTTACAACCGCGAAAGCTTCCTGCTGAATTCGCGGCAGGACTTCTTTAAGCTCATCATGGAGGAAAGGGTATTCTACCACTTCCAGCCCATTTTCAGCAGTAAGGACGGAAGCGTTGCCGCGTATGAGTCTCTTATGCGTTCGGATTTGCCCACGCTCAGGAATCCTGGCATTATTCTGGAAATAGCAAAGGAAGAAAAGCGTCTTCAGGATATAGAGGACTTGACGTGGCTTAAGGCTTTGCAGCGATATAAAGAGCTGTTAGCTATGAATAAGCTCGATAAAAACGCTTATCTGTTTGTAAACTCCTTTGCCAACCAGGTGATGACAAAGCGTGCACAGGATAAATTCAATTATGAATACTATTGCTTCAAGGATAATCTTGTAACGGAGATAACCGAATTTGAAGACCTTACTCCCGGAATCATGCAGAAAAAGAGGGAGCTTGCCGGTGAAAACAGTCTCTTCGCGCTTGACGATTACGGAAGCGGCTATAACAGCGAGCTGAATCTTTTAGAGCTTTCTCCGAAGTTTATAAAGGTGGATATATCCATAATCCGCGATATCGATACCGATGTTGATAAGCAGAGGATAGTTTCAAACATAGTTGACTATGCCCATGACAGGGATATGCTTATTATAGCTGAGGGAATCGAAACCCCAGCCGAGCTTAACAAGGTGTTGGAGCTTGGGGTCGACCTTTTGCAGGGCTTTATCCTTGCACGACCTGCCGCTATTCCGGATAATATCTCGCAGAAGGCTTTGGATATTATCAGGAATTTCAATGCTGAAACCGTATAATACTATTAATTACCAAAAGCTGCGGCCTTATAAGGAAATATATAAGCAGCTCTCTGAAGAAATATCTTCAGAGAGCTGCCCACTTGCCCGACAAATCGGAGATTTTCGCACTGTAACGAATCCCCCCAAAAAATATAAATATACAATAAGGAGTATCTATTATGCGTGTTAAAATTCCCGCACACTTTGCCATATCCTTTGCTGTGGCCATTCTTTGCAGCTTGGTGGTCATGTATGCCACCGTACCTCTCTACCAGTCCTACATCGAGAAAACCGCCTACCCAGCCTACCTTGAAACGGTGGAGACCGGTCCGGGCAGCGTGGGCTATGACGCCGCCGAAAATACGCCCCACGCCGCTTCCCTGGCGGACATACAGCAGTATGACTCTTCGCTTTAGAAGTGATCCACTACAAGTCCGCAGATGTAGTGAAGAACCAGCGGTACTACGATCTGACCCTGCCCAATGGCGAGGTGGTCATAGGTCATCTCGCCGGTGACGCGCACATCCAGGGCATCGGCACCACGGAGAGCGGAGATGCACTGTACCTGCTGCCTGTGGGTCGCTGGAACACTTTGAACCTGCCCGCCGACTACTCCGGTGTCCTTTCCGGTGAGGGCTATGCCGACAACGCTCACTTTGTGGAGTGTGTGGGGGATGAATATCTCACCATGGGTGAGTTCACCCTCCGGCAGCCCGGCTACAAGATTGTCAGCAAGCTGTGGATCGCGGCATTCATCCTCGTCTACATTGTCTGCGTCATTCTCCTGAAGCGGCGGAAAAAGTCTCGCCAAGCGGCTCAGGAAAAATAAATCCCAATAGGGGGCAAGTCCGATTCCGAATCGCAAGTGATTTTTTGGAGCGCAGTCCCATGTGATTTGATCATGGACAGCTTCCAATTTGTAATTTCCTAATATCCGTCTAAAAACGCTCAAAAAGCGGGTGCAAAATTCACCGTTCGGCAATTTTGTGCCCGCTTTTTGTATCGTTTCAGACGGATATTGTTATTTGGCATGAGCAAGCAGGGAAACTGTACAGACAGTTTCCAAGAACAATTAAACTGGCACAGCGCTGCAATGTGGCACTGTGCCAGTTTTCACAGAAAACTTCCTTATCGGACTGTATTATCAGAACCCGAATCTGAAGAACCAGTCGGGAATATCCCAGCCTTCCCATGGGTTGGTCTGCTGACCGTCCTGCTGCTGACCGCCCTCAGGAGTAGCCTGAGATTCCGCATTTGCGGATCCGTCCTGTTTGGCTGACTGTATCTTTTCACTTACGGTCATATCAATGTCGATCGTCTTGCCCTGACGGTATACCTTAAGCTTAAGAACGTCTCCAACAGAGGAACTTTTAACAGCATCCACCAAATCCGAGCTGGATTTGATTTCCTTGCCGTTGACCTCGGTTATAATGTCGTTAATTTCAAGACCTGCTTTCTGCGCAGGGCTGTCATCAACGATTTCCTTGACAGCCGCACCGGCAGGCAGACCGTAGCTCTGAGTCTCCGTGCTTACATCCGCAACAGAAACGCCTATATATGGCTTGGAAACATAGCCGTTTTCGATAATGCTCTTGAAGATGGAGCGAACGTTGTCGATTGGAATTGCAAATCCGATGTTGTCGATAGATGCTTCATTGCTCGAACCTGAGCCGGAATATTTTGCGTTTGTGATTCCTATAACCTCGCCGTACATATTGAACAGCGGACCGCCGGAGTTGCCGGAGTTTATAGCGCAGTCGGTCTGAATAAGATCCATGGTGACGTTGGAGGAAAGCGTGATTTCGCGGTCAAGCGCGCTGACATATCCTGAAGTCAAAGAGAAGGTAAGCTCGCCCAGCGGGTTGCCGATAGCCACAACCTCGTCCCCGACATTAAGCTCGTCCGAGCTTCCTAAAACAACAGGGGTAAGACCCTTGGCGTCAATCTTAATAACAGCGATATCGTTGCTTTCGTCGTAGCCGATAAGCTCAGCTTCATAAGTCTCGCCGTTGTAAAGAGCAACCTTTATCGAGTTTGAATTTTCGATAACGTGGTGGTTGGTAAGAATGTAACCGTCCTCGGTGATGATGAATCCAGAACCGGAAGCCGCCGCAGTGGTCTTATATCCCCAGTAGTTGGTGGTTATCGAGGTGGTTATTCCGACTACCGAGTTGACGTTCTGCGCATAAAGCTCAGCCTGAGTAAGAATCTTCGAGGTGTCGATAGCATTGGTTTCAAGAACGGTCGGTGTGCGCACACCCTCGAACATTTGGGATATCTGGGTGTTTGCAGGCTTTACATCATTCTGATTGGAATTTTTAATCATCAGCGCGGTTCCAGCACTTCCGAACGCTCCTCCAAGAAGCGAGCAGCAAAGGGCTATCGCAACGATAGCTCCGGCGCCGACACCCTTCTTCTCCTTTTTCTTTTTGGATTTTCCATCGTCAGCCGGTGCAGGGGCAGTATAGGGGGCTGGTGCAGGGGAAGCGTATGAGATAGGAGAAGTGGCATCATAGTAGTTGGGATAGGAAGATTGTGCCGGTGCTGGAGAGGGAGCAGGTGTGGGTGCAGGAGCAGGGGCAGATGCCTGAGAAGCAGTCTCAGCGGCAGGTGTTACAGCAGCCTGCGGTTCTGTGCTGTTGTAGAGATTTCCCGAATATTCGTTGTTGTAGTTTTCATCCATAATTATATACACGCCTTTCGTATAGCATTTATTTTTATACTTATTCTCGTCAAAAAGTATTCAGACCATACATGGTCATAAAGCAGGAGCAAAGCGCTTTGTGCCTGTTTTTTTGTTTCGCCTTAGACGAGAATTAGTATTAGATTCAGCAGATATCTGCTTTTTTCATTGTCCATATTATAAAACGGGTTGTTGATGTATAATTGAAAGCATTTTTAAATATTAATGAAAATATATGATAATTTTATGAAGAATATCAATGGTGTTATTGCATTTTTGATAAAGCGGCTTTGGCTTGACATATCAGTATGTCGGTGGTATAATATCATCACAGTAAAGCGGTGAAACAGCCGCCTTGAAGGGATGGATTTTAATGAGAATATATAATAATATAACCGAGCTTGCCGGAAATACACCGCTTGTCAGGCTTTCGGAATTTTCTGCCAAGCGTAATTTAAGCGCTGAGATACTCGCAAAGCTCGAATATCTGAATCCGGCAGGAAGCGCGAAGGACAGGGTAGCAATAGCCATGATAAACGACGCCGAGGAGAAAGGAATCCTGAAGCCGGGCGCTTCGATTATCGAGCCTACCAGCGGCAACACCGGAATAGGTCTTGCGGCGGCAGCGGCAGTAAAGGGCTATAAGGTGATACTCACCATGCCAGAAACCATGAGCGTTGAGCGCAGAAAGCTTTTAGCGGCATACGGCGCGGAAATAGTGCTTACCGAAGGCTCCCGCGGGATGAGCGGAGCTATAGAAAAGGCGAACGAGATAGCTTCAAACACTCCCGGAAGCTTCATTCCGGGGCAGTTTGAAAATCCGGCAAATCCAAAAGCCCATTTTGACACTACAGGTCCCGAAATCTGGAGGGACACCGACGGTGAGGTTGACATATTCGTCGCCGGAGTGGGAACAGGCGGAACCATAAGCGGAGTGGGGGAGTATCTTAAATCGCGGAAACCGGATGTTAAAATCGTGGCCGTAGAGCCGGCATCCTCGCCTCTTATTTCAAAGGGATACTCCGGCGCACACGGCTTGCAGGGAATAGGTGCAAACTTCATCCCGGAAAACCTCAATAGGAATATTCTGGATGATGTGATAGCCGTAACTGATGAAGAAGCATACGCCGCCGGAAGAGCGATAGCCCAAGAGGAAGGAATCCTTGTGGGAATATCCGCAGGAGCGGCACTTCACGCCGCCGCCATACTCGCCGAACGCCCGGAAAATAAGGGTAAGAAAATAGTAGTACTTCTGCCAGACACGGGGGATAGGTATCTTTCTACTCCGATGTTTGAGTAATGTTTATAATATATCTTTAAGAAACAGCCGCAATAGCCAAATCAGGCATTGCGGCTAATTCTATTTATTGTAGTATGTCTGTGCAAATCTAACCGTATCCATAGCGTCCTTAGCATAGAAATCCGCACCTATCATATCGGCGTATTCCTGATTCAGCACGGCCCCGCCTACAACAGTAGTGATTTCTGGGTCGTAGTTCTTCAAAAGTTTTATGGTAGCCTCCATCGAAGGCACAGTAGTGGTCATAAGCGCGCTGAGCCCGACTAACTTACAGCCGGTTTCGATAACTTTGTCAAGAACCTTCTGCGGGTCGACATCCCGACCCAAATCGTAGACTGTAAAACCGTAGCTTTCCAGCATTACGCGCACAATGTTCTTGCCGATGTCGTGGATATCACCCTTGACGGTTGCTATTATGAACTTGCCTGAATCGTCCGCTGAGTCCTTGGGGATTACCGCTTTAACCTCTGCAAAAGCTGATGTTGCGGCGTCGGCACTCATTAAAAGCTGGGGCAGAAACGCCTTGTGGCTTTCAAACTGCCCGCCGATGTCGTTGAGTGCGGGGATGATATGCTCGTTTATAACGCTCAGCGGCTCCGCTGTCTTCAAAAGCTCGCGCGCAAGCTCGGCTGATTTGTCTTTGAGACCCTTAACTATTGCCTGAATTAAGGTGATATCATTGCCTGCCGCCGTTTTTGGCGCGGGCGTGTTTTCGCTTTGAGATGTATGCGTGATGTAGTCCGAGCAGGCGGTATCAAGGTCATGAAGTGCGCGGAAAGCGTAGTAAACATCCATCATCGCCGCAGAGCGGGGATTCATGATAGCGCAGTTCAGACCGTTTTCGAGCGCACAGGCAAAGAAGGTGGTGTTGATTTTTTCCCTTTCCGGAAGTCCGAATGAGATATTCGATACTCCAAGGCTGGTCTTTATTCCCATGCCATGCATTATGCGAACCGCTTCAAGGGTGACAAGTGCGCTTTTTGAATCGGAGGAAACGGTCAGGCAGAGCGGGTCAACTATGATGTCGCAGCTGTCGATTCCGTATTCCTTTGCTGCTTCAATGATCCTTTTCGCGATATCCACACGCCCCTGAGCGGTGGAGGGGATTCCCTGCTTGTCCATAGTCAGCGCGATTATTGCGCCGCCGTATTTCTTTGCCAGCGGGAAGACTTTAGCCATGCTTTCCGGCTCACCGTTCACGGAATTGATAAGCGGCTTGCCGTTGTATATCCTTAATGCCTGCTCCAACGCCGCAGGATTCGCGGTATCGAGCTGTAAGGGAAGGTCAGTCACCGACTGCACAGCCGTAACCGTATTTTTGAGCATTTTAACCTCGTCGATCTCAGGCAGACCGACGTTTACGTCTAAAATATGCGCCCCGGCATCGACCTGAGCCGCCGCCTCGCCGATAATGTAGCTCATATTCTCGCTTCTTAAGGCTTCCTTAAGTCTTGGCTTGCCTGTGGGGTTTATCCGCTCGCCTATAAGAATAGGCTGGGCATCTATCCTGACAGCGTGAGTATAGGAAGATACCACCGTCAGATGCTTCTGTGATAGTGGCTTAACAGGGATATCCTTTGTCTTTTCAATTGTCTTCTTGATGAACGCGGGAGTAGTGCCGCAGCATCCCCCTAAAATAGATATGCCCTTTTTGGCAAGGGAGACCATATAATCGGAAAATTCTTCCGCTGAAACATCGTAAACAGTGCTTCCGTTTTCGACTCTCGGAAGTCCCGCGTTCGGCATGGCGATAATCGGGGTGGATGATGCTGCCGTGAACTCATCGATTATTTCCAGAACAACGTCAGGTCCAAAGGAGCAGTTAAGCCCGATGGCGTCCACCCTCAGTCCCTCCAGCATGGCGACCATGGCTTCAACCGAAGCCCCGGTCATAAGCTTTCCTGAGCGGTCGTAGGCGTTGGAGACGATTACCGGAAGCTCACAGCTCTCCTTAGCCGCAATTACCGCCGCCTTGGTTTCGTGGCAGTCGTTCATCGTCTCTATTATAATAAGGTCTGCGCCGAGCTCTGCGGCAAGGCGGATATTGTCGGAATAGATGTCGACTGCTTCCTCAAAATCAAGGTCGCCCAAGGGTGCCATCAGCCTGCCTGTGGGTCCGATGTCGAAGGCGATATACCTGTTTTCAAATCCAGATACTGCCTTTTTCGCGCAATCCATCGCGGAGACTATCAGTTCGCGCCAGTTTTGGTATTTAGAGCGGTTTATTCCGAAGGTGTTTGTTGTGATGATATCGCACCCGGCGTCAAGATACTGCCTGTGAACATCAATAACATCCTGCGGGCGGGTCAAATTCCAATCCTCGGGAGATTCACCGCCTGCAAGACCCTTGGCCTGGAGCATGGTTCCTAAGCCGCCGTCGAAATACAGCCTTTCGGATTTTATTCTTTGCAAAAGCGTCTTCATAAATATGCCTCCATTTTCGGGATATTTACTTGAAAACACCCCGACTCGGTAGTATAATATCATTATATTTTGAATACAGGAGAAAACAAAATGAAAATAACAATAGTCAATTTCAGCGGCAGAAAAAACGGTAACTGCCGCGCAATTTCAAAGGTGATAGCAGATAACCATCCCGAGGATGAAATATCGGTCTTCGATTTCTGCGACATAACGCTCGACCCCTGCGGTAAATGCGGATATGACTGCTTCGCTCCCGAAAAGCAGTGTCCATATCAGTCGGACGGCGTTTATAGTATGTATGATAAGATAACTTTCAGCGACCTTACATACTTTATACTGCCTAACTACTGTGATTACCCCAACGCCAACTATTTTATCTTCAATGAGCGAAGCCAGTGCTATTTCCAGCACCACGAACAGCTTCTTGATAGGTATTTGAATGTAAAGAAGCGTTTTATCGTTGTGAGCAATACCCAAACACAGAACTTCATCACAGCGATGAGTTACCAGATACCGGAAGGGGAAAGCCCGGATATACTTTTCCTGCCGGCAAAAAAGTATCATAAAATTAGTATTGAAGGCGATTTGATGACTTCGCCCGAAGCCAAAAACGCGGTAGAAGCGTTCTGCCGAGGATAGTCAGCCGCATACGTGCAAGCTATATTAAGCCATCAGCCGCATACGCACATAACCATAATAAGCTATAAGCCGCATACGCACATAACCATAATAAGACATCAACCGTTTATCCCCATAACCGCCGTGATGGATTTTTTGGGAGTCATCAGAAGCGAATTGCTTAGGGTTATCCCCAAAAGCCGTCCGGCGTTTACCGATTCCAAAACCTTCGGCTGAAGCTCAAGAGGGAAGTCACCATATCCTGGGCTGAACCTTTGCCTTACGTTCAGTCCTTCAGCAAGGATTTCGTTGACCTTATCGCAAGCGGCCTCTGCCATCGCGGAAGCTATGCCATCGGATATAAAATGCTCCGCCGCGGATAGTGAATAAAGCTTCATCAAATGCCTGTCCACTCCCATGCCGATTGTAACCGCGAATATAAACGCTTCCTTCGCGCCGCCGAGGTTTTTGTATAAATCAAGGCTTTTAAACTCCCCGAAGCCAAGGTCGATAACGCCCTCACCGGGGTAGCTGACATTCACTCTCACCGCAGAATATCTGCACTGAACAACCTTTCTAAGCTCCGATTCGCATTTTGCAATGGTATCGTCGGTGTAGCCGAGCTTGGTTTTCAGACGTGCGGCAAGCTCCAGCGAATCTATAATTATCTCGTTTTCCGGTATCTCACCGTAAATTATTTCGCCGGTCATGCTATTATCTCTGAAAGATTTGCCTTTATTGCCGCCGCAACGTCCGGCTTGTTCATGGAATAAACGTGAACCGCGTTGATTCCGTTTGCATAAAGGTCAATAATCTGTTCGGTGGCAAAGGCAATTCCAGCCTGATTCATGGCGGCGGGATTGTCGCCGTACCGGTCAACGATTCTTACGAACCTCTGCGGCAGTGCAGAGCCTGATATCGACATCAGCCTTTTTATCTGGGATGCGCTCGTAACTGGCATTATTCCTGCGACTACGGGAACATTCACTCCCGCGCGGTAGAGCCGATAGAGGAAGTTATACAGGATGTTGTTGTCAAAAAACATCTGGGTGGTCAAAAACTCACAGCCACAGTCCACCTTTATTTTAAGGGCTTCTATATCCTTAGCGCCGCTTTCGCTTTCAGGGTGACCCTCCGGGTAGCACGCCCCGCCGATGCAGAAGCCGCCAAAATCGCGTATCTCGCTTATAAGTTCGCTTGCGTGGTGATAGCTTATCTCGGAGCGGTCGAAGCCATCCGGGATATCTCCGCGCAGGGCGAGGATGTTTTCGATGCCAAGCTCGCGCAGCTGTGTCAGCCGTTCGTTTATAGTCTCCCTGTCAGAGGAAACGCAGGTAAGGTGAGCGAGCGGGGTGACGTTTCTTTCCATAAGTTCTTTGCAAATGTTGAATGTATATTTTGATGTTCCGCCGCCCGCACCGTATGTAACGCTCATATAGCTCGGCTCAAGCCCGGCTATTTCAAGTGCCGCCGCTGTAACGGTTTCATAGGCGGCTTGGTTTTTGGGCGGGAATACCTCAAAAGAAAGGCTCGGCTTGGAGCCACCGATTATCTGTGAAATTGTCATGACAAATGTCCTTTCGATGTTTAAAATGTATAATATGGGGGATATCCCGCTAAATATTATGCGGCGAGAAGTTCGCCCGAACAAGTATCCGTGATTCGCCGTCGGCTATCCAGACGTGAATACCGGTATCTCCAGAATAAAAGAGGTAATCGGAATCCAAGGGAAGTCTGAAAAATGCCCTGTAAAGCTGATTTATCATTCCGCCGTGGGTTACCACTGCGATCGTATCGTCCTTGCCGTTCTCGGAAAGAAGCTTTGAGAGCATATATTCAGCTCTCGCGCGGAATTCAATCGCGCTTTCCTGCTCGTATTTAGACATATGCGCAGGAACTTCAACTTCGGGATATTTTAAGTCCGCTTCCTCATGTGACAGCCCCGCCAAAAGACCGTTGTTAAACTCCATAAGCTGTTCACATGGGATAAGCTCAGCTCCTGTTTTTTCGGCAAGATGCCCCGCAGTCTGCGCCGCGCGCTTAAGGGTGCTGTGATATATCCTGTCTATTTTGTAGTTTTGGGCGACATATTCGCCCATGGCAGCCGCCTGCCTGTGCCCGCGTTCGGTAAGCTCAAAATCCGCACGCCCCTCGTGAACATTAAGTATATCTGCTTCGCTTTCGCCGTGTCTTATTATCAGAAGCTTCATAGCGACAGTCCTTTCTTAGTTGTGAATAAATTATCAATTTATTATAGCACATTAAAGTTAAAAAGTCTATAAAAACAGAAAAAAAGAACCCACCCGCAGGAAATTTTCCTGTGGGTGGGGAACTGTTCAGGATATTCTATGCTCAGTTATTTCCGGTAAAGTCGTCCTTAACGTCTTCAAAGGCTTCCTTAACATCCTCTGCAACGTCTTCAGCGGCATCCTTGATGTCCTCTACAGCGTCTTCGACCTTTTCAGCCAAAGGCTCAACCTCGGGAGCTTCGTCCTCATCCTCTTCGTCCCAGTCAAAGGAGACGGCAGAAGCTTCGATTTCCTTTCTTTCCTCCAGCTTTTCTGCAACAAAGTCTGCAAGCTTGGTGGTAAGTTCGCTTACCTTGTCAGCAGCTACGACTATTCCGCCCATAACGCCGTCAACAATGCTGTTTACAGCCGACTTGACATCGGGATTGACGTGAACTTCACAGGTAGGACCGCAATCATCGCACTCGTCGCAGTTGCAGCAATCGTCTTCACACTCGCATTCGTCGCCGTTCCAAGCCTCGCAATCCTCGCAGGAGCACTCATCGCACTCGTCAAGACCTTCGGTTTCATCGATATCGTCGTTATCGGGGATATCAACGTCCTCTACAGCCACATTCTTCTTGGACAGGGAAACAGCCAGAGCCGCAGCAGCGGCAGCAGCGCCAACGCCAAGAGCTATTTTAAGAAAATTAGTCATAATAACATCTCCTTATACTTTTATTAATTATAATATAGCATATTTCTTTTGAAAATGCAAGACCTATACTTATTTCTCGTTTAAAAGTGTCATGATCAAACTTGGTTGTGACCATGTTTGGTCATTGAATCGCTGCACTTTACGATAAATTAGTTCTCTACATATTGCCGCTCAAATGCATTATAATACTAATTGCAGATATCGGAGCGGTTTCGCAACGAAGTATTCTTTCACCGAGCCATATTTTTTCGATGCCGTTTTGCTCGCATAGCGTGACCTCTTCCAGAGAAAATCCACCTTCCGAGCCTATGAGCACGCCAACCCTATCTCCCGGACTGTACCGAAATTCGCCCAGGGATTTTCCGCCTTTTTCATAGCAGATAAGCCCCAAATCCATAGCCTTCATTTTTTCAACACAGCATTCAAGGCTTATTATATCCGAAACGGCAGGAACAATACCCCTTCCAGACTGCTTGGCGGCTTCAAGAGCGATTTTATTAAGCCTTTCGCACTTTTTTGAAAACTGCTTCGGCTCCGGGCGGGAAACGCACCTTTGGGTCAAAACCGGGACTATTTCAACAGCGCCAAGCTCGGTCGCCTTCTGAACGATGAGTTCAAGCTTATCAAGCTTAGGAACAGCCATAAAAAGCGTCAGAGAAACCGAAGGCTCGGGTGAGGGGGACTGCGATATCACATCAAGCATAATTTCCTCGTCGCTAATTTTAAGGATTTTACAGCTGTAGTCGGTTTTGTCATGGCAGACGGTTATAATGTCACCCAGCCGCATCCGCAGTGACCTGCCGATGTGAACGGCATCATCCCCAAAAAGGCTGAGCGATTTGCCTACGGGCGGCGAATTGCAGAAGAATCTTGGCATTGTTTCGCCTCTTTTCGATGTATTAATTACAGTATAATGCTACTTTACGATTATTTCAAGGGGTATTTACATTTTTCGCCTTTCTTTCACGAACATTTCACAAACGCTCGGCTCTTTAAGATATTCTACTTTACAATGCGGGCAAAATGTGCTATAATGCTTTTTGAAAGATACCCAAATGAAAGGACTGGTAATAATGCAGCGCAGAGACAAAATCAACTACTACCTTGATATCGCCGATTCCGTTTCGGAAAGATGCACCTGCTTGCGCAGAAGATACGGCGCGGTGATAGTCAATAACGACCAGATAATATCCACCGGATATGTCGGAGCGCCAAGGGGCAGAAAAAACTGCACCGACCTTGGCTATTGCCTACGCAGTCAGCTGAACATCCCGCGCGGTGAGAGATATGAGCTTTGCAGAAGCGTCCACGCCGAAATGAATGCAATTATAAATGCCCCGCGTGAGCGTATGCTGGGCGCAACACTCTACCTTTGCGGCAGGGAAGTTTCGACAGGTGAATACATCAAAAATTCCTGCTGCTGCTCTTTGTGCAAAAGGGTCATAATCAACTCCGGTATCGAAAGGGTGATCATCCGTGATGATGACGATAATTACCGCGTGATCCCAGTGTTCGACTGGATTATAAACGATGAATCCGTAGCCGGTGAATCCGGTTACTAATGGCTGGTGAAATACTTTGTCATATGAATTTATTACTCACTCCGCCGCTGAGACTATAGAAGCCGGCAAAATGATAGGTAAGAAGCTTCGCGGCGGGGATATTATCGCCTTTAAGGGCGGCTTGGGGGCAGGGAAGACCACCATCACCCATGGCATAGCTATCGGTATGGGACTTCGAGATGATGTTTCAAGCCCCACCTTTGCAATCGTCAACGAATACATAGGTTCAGGGCTCAGCCTTTGCCACTTTGATATGTACAGGATCAGTGCGGACGAGCTTGAATCCATCGGATTTTATGACTATCTCACCGACGATAGGGTATTGGCTATAGAGTGGAGCGAGAATATTGCGGATGAGCTTCCTGACGGTGTTATAACGATAGATATTGAGCGCATCGGTGAGGATGACCGCAAGATTATAGTTACTGGAGATGAAAGATTTGACGATATTGGCGCTTGATACTTCCGGAAAGACGGCCTCCTGCGCAATCCTGCGTGATGGTGTTGTGCTGGGCGAAATGTCTGTATATACAAGGCTTACCCACTCTCAGGTGACACTTCCGTTTGTAAAGCGGCTTTTGGGGGATGTAAACCTTACGCTTGAAGATATAGATATCATTGCCGCCGCTAACGGCCCGGGGTCTTATACCGGGCTCAGAATCGGAATAGCGATGGTAAAGGGACTTTGCTTTGACGGAAAGAAGTGTCTGGGTGTTTCAACACTTGAAGGGCTTGCCGCCAACTGTCTTGCTGCTAAGGCAAGGATATTTGCCGTTATGTCCGCAAGGCCTGGAATAGTCTATTTCGGCGCATATGATTCGGACGGTGAATGTCTTACAATGGCGGTTCCGGACGAAGTTACAGAGCTTGAAAAGCTCAAAGAGTATGCAACTGATTATGATGGTGATATCATCCTTGTAGGCGACTGTGCCAAGGCTGTAAAGGATAGTATCTTTACGGACGATTTGAGAGTGAGACTTGCTCCGACTGCTGATATCCTGCAAAAAGCCTCTGGAATAGCTCAGGCGGCGTTGTGGCATATCGATGAAGCGGGCACCGCAGAAACGCTGAACGCAAGATATCTCCAGATAACCAAGGCTGAAAAGGACTTATTAGAGAAAAATAAATAGATTTTGAAAGGACGATATTTATGAAGATAGGAATAGGAAACGACCATGCGGGAACAGAGCTTAAGCTTGCAATCTGCCAGCATTTAGACGAAATAGGAGTGGAATATATCGATTACGGCATAGCCCCCGGTGAAAAAATTGACTACCCGGACGCCGCCGAGCGTGTCTGCCGCGAGGTTGTTAACGGCACTGTTGACAGGGCGATTTTAATCTGCGGAACCGGAATAGGAATATCCATCGCCGCAAATAAGATAAAGGGAATCCGCGCCTGTGCCTGCTCGGACAGCTTCTCCGCTAAATATACCCGCCTACATAACGACGCCAACGCTCTTTGCCTCGGCGGACGTGTAGTGGGCCCCGGCCTCGCGTGCGAGCTTGTCGATTTGTTCCTGACCACCGAATTTGAGGGCGGCAGACATCAGAGAAGGGTAGACCTTATCACTAAGTTGGAAGAAAAGGGATAACGTCTGATATAATGAAATTAAGCCTCGAAGCAGTTATCAAAAACGCTTCGGGGCTTATTCTTATTATTCAGTACTTATATAATACTAATTCTACGTAAAAGCGTTGCTGTAAAATCGCCACAAAACTGCTATACGATGGGTTTTGCGGCGATTCAATGACTTTGCATGGTCGCAACCATGCAAAGTCTGGACACATTTTTAACGTAGAATAAGTATATTAGAATTTTGAGTTCCTATAATTCTGTTAACAGGAACAGATATTATTTGTTTTGCTTGGTATTTTTTCGATTTTCACGAATTACTATTCCCCATAAAAGAGCCAAACCTATAATCCCTATTCCTAGCCATAAACCGCCGCTTCTCAAAAAACTACCTTCTGGCAATTTAGGTAATATTACATATCCAATCATAATACTCAATGCAAATATCAATGTGCCTACAAATGTAACTATGCATCTACGTTTTACTACTAATTTCTTTTCGGCTTCTGCATAATCTGCAATTTTTCGTAAAGTCTCTTTTTGTTCTTTTTCCATAATCTCACTTTTCCTTTCACCATCAATGATTTCTTTGATGTCAATCTCATAGTAATCTGCCAGCTTGACTAAAATGCCCAATTCGGGCATAGTATTACCATTTTCCCAACGAGATACACTTCGAGAAGATACACCAAACTTTTCTGCCAGTTGTTCTTGTGTTAGTTCTTTTTCTTTGCGTAATTCTCTTAGAAAACCACCAATTTTAATCTGGTCTATCATTTCGCTTTCTCCTTTCGCTGCCTATTATACCTTAAGTGACATTAGAAATCCACGTCACAAAGTGAGAAATGACGTGTTTTCCACTAGACAATTATGTCTTGTCGGCATTTTATACTTATATTCGTTTAGAAATGTACAAACCATGCATGGTCATAAAGGCAGGTGCAAAATCCCATTGTATATCGGTTTTGTGCCTGCCTTTTGGAGTCATTTCAGACGAAGATTAGTATTAGCCATAAGAATTAAGAAAAATTCAAATTTACCTTAGTAATGATCATACATAAAGCCGTCACAACGCCGTAAACAGCGAATAAGGCATATCCTTTTCCCGGGAAATATATTCCGTCTGACTTAGCCCCGAGCCGCCGTCAACAGCCGCCCTTATCAGGCTTTTTGACAGCCCGGGAACATCCTCACGTTCAAGAGCTTCGGCGATATCCACCCAGATAACCTCGCTGTTTTCGTCGTTGTCAGGGTGCGGCACGCCACCAATATAGCTAACCTCAAAGCAGACGTACCAGTCGTGAACATTGAAGCGTATGCCTATTATCCTTTCGGGGGATATCTGCACGCCGGTCTCTTCCATGAATTCGCGAACGACAGCCTGCTCCGGCGACTCGCCGATATCGATATATCCTCCCGGAATGATAAGCTTGCCCTTGCCCGCACCGTATGTATGCCGTGCCAAAAGCACCTTGCCGTCCTTAATAAGAACGCCGGATACGCTCTTGCCCCAATCGGTATTTTCACCGTTCATCTGTCTTCGCCGTGCCTTTCTTTGTGATTTGCCCGCCAAAAAAGTATTCTTCAAGCTCCGAAATCAGTTCGTTTTTCTCGATTACCGGCGACTGCGGGCGGTGGCTCTGGATGAAATACTTTGTATCAAGCCTTTTCATAGCCGTAAGCATCTCCCGCGCGATATCCTTGTTGCAGTCCTGATTTGAATAGTAAAGATCGCCGATAAGGGTGTATTCCGAGTTGATATTTAGCACCAGACTGCCCTTTGCGTGAACAGAGGGGAACCGCATGATTTCAAGCCTCAAGCCATCCTCAATGACGATTCTGTCGCTTACAATAGTGCCTTTTCCAAGTTTTTCATATGTCTTTCGGCCGAGATAGATTTCATCGCAGACGATTCTTGTCATGTTGGCAATATGGTCGGGGTGGAAGTGGGAAAGTATCACCGCCTTCTCTCTGGGGAAGCCTTCAATCTCGCAAAAAGACTGCTCGTTCGAGCCAACGTCGTAGATGTATGTCTTACTATCGCCCTTGATAAAGAAAACATCTGCGGAAAGAGGTTCATCAGAGGATGGTATAAAGCTGATGTATTCGCATATCGGTATCATAAAATCACCCCGCACGCTATGATTATATCATCACAAGTATACCACATTCCGGCGATATATGCAATAGATGATTGTGCAGGAGATGTGCCCAATTGCGTTGATTAAAGAAAATCTGTCACGC
>ULUA01013343.1_pt1 | contig 26307 bp, 22 predicted proteins | sample 1958081 | NCBI WGS metagenome assembly ULUA01 (sample SAMEA4835748, study PRJEB28245) | human gut metagenome | biome: gut microbiome; material: fecal sample | place: Denmark | collected 2008
TACACCTAATTGGGGATAAAACAGCTGATGGCTGGCGGCGGCATCGCCCTGATCGGCACTACTCTGGTTCCTCTGCTGTCCGGTCTGTTCTAATCGACCCATTTTCACCCGCTAATTGATTCCAGACAATCGGGGGATGCCGTTTGACGGCGGCATCCCCCAGGAAGGAGGGATTCGCCGTCAATGGAAATGATTATGAATGCGATTGTCGAGTGGCTGAAGGAGATATTGGTCGGCGGCATCGTTAGTAATCTCTCCGGAATGTTTGATAACGTGAACCAACAGGTGGGCGATATCGTGGGTCAGGTCGGCACAACTCCGCAGGCATGGAACGGAAGCATCTACAGTATGATCCGCAATTTGTCGGATGGCGTCATCGTCCCGATTGCCGGTGTCATACTCGCGTTTGTTATGACCATCGAGCTGATCCAGATGGTCGCAGACAGAAACAACATGCACGGCGATGTAGACACATGGATGTTCTTTAAGTGGATTTTCAAGACTGCAGCTGCGGTGCTGATTGTCACAAACACTTGGAATATCGTCATGGGTGTCTTCGATGTGGGACAAAGTGTTGTAAACAGCGCCGGCGGCATCATCTCCGGCAGTACCTCCATCGATATCAGCACTGTGGTTGTTGATTTGGAAGACCGACTTATGGCAATGGACGTTGGTCCGCTGTTTGGTCTGTGGTTCCAGAGTTTGTTTGTCGGCATTACCATGTGGGCGCTCACCATTTGCATCTTCATCATCACCTACGGTCGTATGATCGAGATCTACCTTGTGACCTCTGTTGCACCGATTCCTATGGCAACCATGCTCAGCAAAGAAGGCGGCAGCATGGGTCAGAACTATCTTCGCTCCCTGTTCGCGTTGGCGTTCCAGGCATTTCTCATTATCGTCTGTGTGGCAATCTACGCTGCCCTCGTTCAGCGCATTACTGTTGACACGGACATTAGCAAGGCCATCTGGACTTGCATGGGCTACACAGTTCTTCTGTGCTTCACCCTGTTCAAGACCGGTTCTATGGCAAAATCCATCTTCTCGGCACATTAAGACGGAGGTGATCCACTATGGCGTATGTGCCTGTACCCAAAGATTTGACCACAGTGAAAACAAAGGTGATGTTCAATCTTACCAAGCGTCAGCTGATCTGCTTTGGCGCTGGTGCGGCTGTGGCTCTCCCTCTGTTCTTCCTGTGTAAAAAGAGCATGGACACGAGCGTGGCGTCTATCATCATGATCGTTGTCCTTCTGCCGTTCATGCTTCTGGCAATGTACGAAAAGCACGGTCAGCCCCTTGAGAAAATCGTGTACAACATCGTACAGGTCTGCTTCCTGAGACCCAAACAGAGGCCGTATCGAACGAATAACTTCTATGCGGTTCTGGAGCGGCAGGAAAAACTCGACAAGGAGGTATATCGTATTGTCAACCCAAAGAAAGCTCACGCGGGCGGAAAAGAAGCAAATCGAGGCCGCAATCGCAAGAGCTAAGCAGCAGGACAAAAAGAAGAAGTCCGCGCAGGACAGTATTCCTTTTGAACGAATGTGGCCGGATGGCATCTGCCGCGTGAAACCCGGCTATTTCACCAAAACCATCCAGTTCCAGGATATCAATTACCAGCTGAACCAGAACGAGGATAAGACCGCGATCTTTGAAGGCTGGTGTGACTTCCTGAACTACTTCGATAGCTCCGTCAAGTTCCAGCTTTCCTTCATGAACATGGCGGCCAATAAGGATACCTATGGCAAGAGCATCGTCATTCCGCCCCAGGGCGATGATTTCGACAATATTCGACAAGAATATACAGAGATGCTCCGCAACCAGCTTGCCCGTGGAAACAACGGTCTCATTAAGACCAAGTATCTGACCTTCGGTGTGGAAGCCACTAATGTCAAAGCAGCAAAGCCTCGTCTGGATCGTATCGAGACCGATATTCTCAACAACTTCAAGCGCCTGGGTGTAGCTGCGGAGCCGATGAACGGCAAGGAACGCCTTGCGCTGATGCACGGCATGTTCCACATGGACGAGCAGCAGGATTTCAACTTCTCTTGGGATTGGCTTGCTCCCTCCGGGCTTTCCGTCAAGGACTTTATTGCGCCCACATCCTTTGAGTTCCGCAACGGCAAGAACTTCCGTGTAGGCAAGAAGTACGGTGCGGTATCCTTCCTGCAGATTCTGGCTCCCGAACTGAACGACCGTATGCTGGCCGACTTTCTGGACATGGAATCCAGTTTGATCGTCAGTATGCACATCCAGTCTGTTGACCAGACCAAGGCTATCAAGACCATCAAGCGCAAAATCACCGATCTGGACAAGATGAAAATCGAAGAACAGAAAAAGGCTGTGCGCTCCGGTTATGATATGGACATTATCCCTTCTGACCTTGCCACCTACGGTAATGAGGCCAAGAAGCTCCTGCAGGATCTTCAGAGCCGAAACGAGAGAATGTTCATGCTGACCTTTCTCGTGTTCAATACCGCCAACTCCAAGCAGCAGCTCGACAACAACATCTTCCAGGCATCCAGTATCGCGCAGAAGTATAACTGTCAGCTTTCCCGACTGGACTTCCAACAGGAAGAGGGCTTGATGAGCAGCCTGCCCCTGGGACAGAACCTGATCGAAATTCAGCGAGGCTTGACCACATCAAGCGTCGCTATTTTTGTGCCCTTTACTACGCAGGAACTGTTCCAGAACGGCAATGAAGCTCTGTACTGCGGTATCAACGCCCTTTCCAACAACCTTATCATGGTTGACCGCAAGTGGTTGAAAAACCCCAATGGTCTGATCCTCGGTACTCCCGGTTCCGGTAAGTCCTTTTCCGCAAAGCGTGAGATTGCCAATGTGTTCCTCGTCACGGACGATGACATCATCATCTGTGATCCCGAAGCGGAATACGGCCCGCTGGTGGAGCGCCTGCATGGTCAGGTTATCCGCATTTCTCCGACCTCGCCGCATTATATCAATCCCATGGACCTGAACCTGAACTACAGTGACGATGAGAATCCTCTGTCGCTGAAGTCCGACTTCATCCTATCCCTCTGCGAATTGATCGTGGGTGGCAAAGAGGGCTTACAGCCTGTTGAAAAGACTGTTATCGACCGTTGTGTGCGTATGGTCTATCGGGATTATCTGGCTGACCCCAAGCCTGAGAATATGCCTATCCTGGAAGATCTGTACAATGCCCTTCTGCAGCAGGACGAAAAGGAAGCGCACTATATCGCAACCGCTTTGGAAATCTATGTTTCCGGTTCTTTGAATGTGTTTAACCACCGCACCAATGTGGACATTCACAGTCGTATCGTTTCCTACGATATCAAGGAGCTGGGCAAACAGCTGAAGAAGATCGGTATGCTGATCGTGCAGGACCAGGTCTGGAACCGTGTCACCGTCAACCGCGAGGCTCATAAGTCCACGAGATACTATATCGACGAAATGCACTTGCTTCTGAAGGAAGAGCAGACTGCCGCATATTCCGTGGAAATCTGGAAGAGATTCCGTAAGTGGGGCGGTATCCCTACCGGCATCACGCAGAACGTCAAGGACCTGCTTTCTTCCCGTGAGGTCGAAAATATCTTTGAGAACTCTGACTATATCTACATGCTGAACCAGGCATCCGGCGACCGTCAGATTCTCGCCAAGCATCTGAATATCTCGCCCCATCAGCTCTCGTATGTCACCCATAGCGGTGAAGGCGAAGGGCTGCTTTTTTATGGTTCCGTCATTCTGCCGTTTGTGGATCGGTTCCCCAAGGATACCGAGCTGTACCGCATCATGACCACCAAGCCGCAGGAACAGACCGCGGCGAAAGACTAAAACAAACATGGAGGTATTTCCAATGAAGAATGAACTATATCTGATCCATCACGAGGACTATGTGAGCCACATCGACGATAAGGTTCAGCTGTATTCCATGCTGAAGCAGATCACCCACATGATTTCCCGCCTGCCCAGCAACCGGGGAAATAAGGAGCTGACTGATATGGCGGTCTGCTTCGATGTCATTTCCGAAGAGATGTTCCGCGGCTGGGGTATCCCCAAGAGCTATCTGGTCTTCGGCCACAAGGCGGCACTGTCCAAGCTGATGGATAATGAGCTGATCGCCCCGGAGGACGCAGGCTATGTCTGCGACGATGAGGATGAAAATGATGAGTGTGACGGCTGCGAGTGCTGCGCCGACGAGGGCGAAGACGAGGTTGATACCTTTGCAGAGGACATGGCAACCCTGGCTTCTGTGCTCCACAACATTTTCGGTGACAGCGTTTCCATTCAGATCAGCGTGGAGTAATCCTGCTGACTTCTGCAAATGGGAGGTGATGCTTTATGAGTAAGCGTTCGCCGCGGCTGCAGTTTTCCGACGAAGAGCAATCCGCACCGGAATTGAAAAAAACAATTCATAAGGCGGAGAAGCAGTCGGACAAGCTGGACAAGGCCGAGGCAAAAATCCCCAAGAAAACCGTTCAGAAAAAGCAGTTTGTGGTCGATGCCAATGGCAAGGTTACGAAGCATCTGCATTTTGAAGAGGTTGATAAAAAGGCCCCTCCCTCCAAGCTCTCTCATGCTGTAAAGGCAGCTCCGGTCGATACCGTGCTTGCCACAGCGCATCGTGAGATCCGGGAATCGGAGGATGAAAATGTGGGTGTTGAGGGTGCTCACAGTCTGGAGCAAACCGCCGAGGGTGGTGTGCGGATCGTTGCATCTGCACACCATTCCCATCAGCTCAAGCCTTACCGCGCAGCGGCACAGGCTGAGGCAAAGGCGGACAAGGCCAATATCAACGCCCTGAACAAAGAAGCCCGTTACCAGAATCCGGAACTGTCCAGCAATCCTTATTCCAGATGGCAGCAGAAGCGAGCCATCAAAAAGGAATATATGGCGGCAAAAGCCGGTCATGCGACGAGCGGCACGATCAAGGCTTCGGAAACCACCGCAAAGGCTACAAAGAAAGCGGCGCAGGAAACCAAGAAAACTACACAGTTTATCGCCCGTCACAAAAAGGGCTTTATCATCATCGGCCTGTTTGCCGTTCTCCTGGCTTTCCTGCTCAACACGCTTTCCTCCTGTTCGATACTGGTTCAGAGCGGCGTCTCCGCTTTGGGAACGACCACTTATCCGCTTGAGGACAGCGATATGAGAGCTGCCGAAGCTCAGTATTGTGCCCTTGAAGAGGAGCTGCAGGACTATCTGGACAACTATGAGCGGGACCACGACTACGATGAATACTACTTTGAGCTTGACGATATCGAGCACGATCCTTATGTGCTGATTTCGGCAATCACAGCGCTGCATGGCGGCGAGTGGACCATCGATGAAGTGAGCGGCACGATTCAGATGCTGTTTGAGAAGCAGTATATTCTGACAGAGACCGTAGAAACGGAAACCCGATACCGCACGGAAACGGAGATTGGGGAACGACCGGCTACAGACCCCTATACCGGCGAATATCTCTATGACGAGGACGGCTGGCTGATTTGGGAGGAATATGAGTACGAGGTTGAAGTTCCTTATACCTACTATATCTGCACGGTGGAGCTTGAGAACTTCAATCTTTCCCATGTTCCGGTGTATATCATGAGCCATGACCAGCTCTCCATGTATGCCACCTATATGGGAACCCTTGGTAATCGTCCTGATCTGTTCCCAAGCTCTGCCTATGTCAACAAGTATTACAACACGGAGTATGAGGACTACGAGATTCCTCCCGAATATCTTGCGGATGAACAGTTCGCCGCCATGATTGAAAAGGCGGAAGAGTATTTGGGTTATCCGTATGTGTGGGGCGGTTCTTCTCCTTCTACTTCCTTTGACTGTTCCGGCTTTGTATCCTGGGTGCTGAACAACTGCGGTGTTGGTTGGGATGTGGGAAGACTCGGTGCAAGTGGTCTGCTTGGCATCTGTACGAGAGTATCGGCGGCAAATGCACAGCCCGGTGATCTGATTTTTTTCCAGGGGACCTACGATACTACCGGCGCATCCCATGTTGGCATCTATGTTGGCGACAACATGATGATCCACTGTGGCGACCCCATCCAGTACGCAAGCATTGACACAAGCTACTGGCAAGAGCATTTTCTGGCATTCGGGCGACTGCCCAGGCCGTAAGGAGGTCAAATGAATCCCAAGGTAATCAAACTGAAAGACGAGCGTGAGAAAAACTGCAGCAAGATTGCCTCGCTGCAGGCTCGCAACAAGAAGATTGATGTGGACATTCTCGCTATCGAGAATACCGACATCATTGGTATGGTCCGTGAATATGGCTTCTCGCCCGATGAGCTGATGGAGCTGATTAAGGCGGCGAAAAAGAATCCGATTCCCGCACCTGCCGATTCTGACGAAACGGAGGACGAAAATCGAGATGAATAAGCTGAGAAAACTCACCTGCTTGCTGCTCGTTGTGCTTTGCATGACGAGCTTTACTGTTCCTGCGCTGGCTTATGCCGACGATAGCGTGGCTACTACTCCCACCGAAAGCACTGCCGTGGAAGAGACTGATCCTACCACTTCGGAAGCGGAAGATGAAAAGGATATGGAAATCCCGTACACCTTTACCATCTCTGAAGATGGCAGCGTAGTAATCTCCATCAATGGTGTCGAGTGGGATATTGATCTGGAAGATGAAGAGGACGATTCGACTACCGGACGAGTCACGACCAACGGCGGTCGTTTGAATCTGCGAACCGGTGCCGGCATGAGCTATCAGATCATCGATCAGCTTCGCAATGGCGAGGAAGTGACCGTCATCGGCACAGAGGGCGACTGGTACAAGGTAGTTATCCCCGAAAAGACCGGCTATGTTCACAGTGACTATCTGGAACTGCTTGGCGAAGCGGATGAAAACAGTGAAATTGATTCCGCTATGCTGATGCTCATGCTGAATCTTATGTTCCAGAACATGAACGGTGCAGAGGATACGCAGACCGAGTGGACACCTGACGGCAATCTTACTTTGATTGATGATATTCTGCAGATTGAATCCCCGGCCACCGAGGATTCCGAGTTGCAGGAAAAGCAGTTCATTACTCTGCAGTCCAAGGCCGGCAACTACTTCTATCTGGTTATCGACCGCACCGGCGACACAGAGAATGTGTATTTCATGAATCTGATCGACGAGGCCGACCTGATGGCGCTGATTGAATCCGATGATACGACTGCGCCCGTCTGCTCCTGCAAGGATAAATGCGCTGTCGGTGCCATCAATACCAACTGCGAGATCTGCCGCAGCAATATGAGCGAGTGTGTCGGCAAGGAGCCTGTCGTTGAACCTGAACCCACCGAGCCTGTCGAGGAACCCGCAGAAGAGCCCAAATCCTCTGCTGCCGGTCCTTTGATTATTCTGCTCCTGGCCGCTGCCGGTGGTGCTTTCTACTGGTTCAAGATTAGAAAGCCTAAGCCCAAGACCAATGGCGACAGTGATCTGGACGATTATGACTACGGCCAGGACGATGACGAAGAGGATGACTTTGAGATCGACGATGCCGATGTGATGGCAGAAGCCGAGTCCACCACCGACGAGGAAAAATAATGAAAATCTTTGACAGCTGCTTCCGGAAAGCAACTATGGCTGATGTCTCTGGCGAAAACGACAGAGACATCGCCTTCAATAACTTCCTGAAAAAGCATCATGAAGCCCGTGAGCGCGAAAGAGCCGCAGCTCAGAGAAAAGCAAATGTAAAGGAGAAAATCACTGATGGCAAAAAGACTGGTAATTGCTGAGAAGCCCTCCGTGGGCATGTCTATTGCCGCCGTCCTAGGTGTAAAAGATCGTAAGGATGGATATATGGAGGGCCGCGACTATATCGTGTCCTGGGGCTTCGGCCATCTGGCTGAATTGGCCAATGCAGACACCTACGATGAGAAGTACGTCAAGTGGCGCTATGACGATCTTCCCATCGTTCCCGCCAACTGGAAGTATAAGATTCCCCGCGACAAGTATCAGCAGTTCGATGTGCTGAAAAAGCTGATGAACCGGGCCGATGTCTCCGATGTCATCAACGCCTGCGATGCCGGACGCGAGGGTGAGCTGATCTTCCGCAATATCTACAAGATGACCGGCTGTCAGAAGCCCATCTTCCGACTGTGGATTTCCTCTATGGAGGACGAGGCTATCGCCCAGGGCTTCCGTGAGCTGAAGGGCGGCGCTGAGTATGATAACCTCTTCGCCGCTGCTCGATGCCGTGAGTGGGCCGACTGGCTGGTAGGCATCAATGCCACCCGGCTGTTCTCCGTTCTGTATCATCGTACCCTGAATGTCGGTCGTGTGGTTTCTCCGACGCTGGCTATCCTCGTTCAGCGAGAGGCTGAGATCGGAGCGTTCAAGCCCGAACCCTTCTACACGGCGGAGCTGAACTTCGGTGACTTCGATGCCGCCAGCGAGAAGTTCAAGAACAAGGCGGATGCAGACGCCGCCCTTCTGGCCGTCAACGGCGATGCCGTTGTAAAGTCTGTCACGAACAAGGAGAAGAGCGAAAAGGCTCCTGCGCTGTACGATCTGACCACTCTCCAGAGAGACGCCAACCGCATCCTGGGCTACACCGCACAGCAGACGCTGGACTATGTGCAGAGCCTGTATGAAAAGAAGCTCTGCACTTACCCCCGAACCGACAGCCGATATCTGACTGATGATATGGAGAACGGTCTCAAGGAGGTTGTCTTCTGTGCCGCTGGTATCTGCAAGGCAGCAGTTCCCGGTGTGGCCATGCTGGATCAGGTCTGCGACAGCAAGAAAGTTACCGACCACCATGCCATCATTCCTACGATGGTCGCCGACAAAACCGATTTGAGCAAGCTGCCCGCCGGTGAGCGTGAAATCATGCTGCTGATTGCTCGTCAGGTGCTCCGTGCCGTCTGTGAGCCCTACCGCTTCTGTGAAACCACTGTGGTAATTTCCTGCGGTGGCTATGATTTCACCGTCAAGGGCAAGACAATCCGCAAGGCCGGCTGGAAAGCCTATAACGATAAGGAGCAAAAGGACAAGGCGCTGCCTGCGCTGTCTGAGGGTGACAAGCTGAGCGTTGTCAGCACCGAGGTCAAGGAGGGCAAAACCAAGCCGCCTGCCCACTTCACTGAGGATTCTCTGCTGTCTGCTATGGAAGTCGCCGGCGCAAAGGATATGCCTGAAGATGCCGAGCGCAAGGGCCTGGGTACTCCTGCCACTCGTGCCGGCATCATCGAAAAGCTGATCGCTACGGGCTTCGTGGAGCGCAAGAAGTCCAAGAAATCCGTCAACCTGGTTCCTGCCCATACCGGCATTTCTCTCATTACTGTTCTGCCCGAACAGCTGCAGTCCCCGCTGCTGACCGCTGAATGGGAGCACAAGCTGAAGCTGGTGGAGCATGGTGAGCTGGATGCCGATGCTTTCATGGCTGAGATCAGCCTGATGGTCAACGATCTGGTCAAGACCTACTCTGTCATCAAGGGAGCCGAGGTTCTGTTTCCCTCCGGTCGGGATGTGATCGGCAAGTGTCCTCGCTGCGGCGGTGATGTCACCGAGAGCAAAAAGGGCTTCTTCTGCGAGTGCAACGATTGCCGATTCGGCCTTTGGAAGGACAACAAGTTCCTGGTCAGCAAGAAGATCTCTCTGTCCAAGCGAATGGCCACTTCCCTTCTGAAGGATGGCTGTATCCCTGTTAAGGGCATCTTCTCCGAGAAAACCGGCAAATCCTATGATGCGGTGCTGACCATGAGCGACGATGGCAAGAAAACCATTTACGCTCTGGACTTTGGTAAGGAGAAGGTGTAATGAAGCTCACTCCGGCAGAACGAGAGACCATCATCCTCTACGACGAGGCCGGTGATACAGCCAATGTCTACACCTACGACCACAAGCTGATTGAGAAGCTCAAGCAGCTTCACAAAAAGCATCCTGACCAAATCTACCCTGAGCGCCCTGTACGACACGGCGCAGTAAGCTATACGGTGCCCAAACGATGCGTAAGCATACGTGCTCCTTATAGCGAAGAACGGCGCAAAGCAGACAGCGAGCGCGCCAGGAAAGCAGGTATTGCGCCTCCCGGTAAGAAAGCAAAGCCTGTAAGCGAATAAAATCAATGCCGACCTGTGGGTTTTCAATACACCCATGGGTCGGCAGCTTTTTTGAAGATTTCGGAGGTACCCATGACGTCTATGATTCACCTTGCTGTGCTATTTCTCGCAAAAATGCTGGACAACGCACTTGGCACGGCAAAAACCATTCTTGTACAGAGAAACCGATGTTTCCTCGCTGGCATCGCTTTGATTCTGTCGAACTATATCTATTTCTGCATCACTAAGAACATCGTCACCGCAGACAGCGACCTTGCCATTTTAGTTGTATCCGTTGCCAGCGGTGCAGGCTGTTGGCTTGCAATGGCGCTGAACAACCGCATTTCCAAGGACAGAACCTATGTGAATGTCATCATGTCCGATGATTTAGAGGCCATGCGACAGTTCCGCGACTTCCTTGCCGAGCATCACATCACCAATGTGGCCACAGACTCGTACACGCTGGATTGGAGTACCAAGACAATCACCATTACTGCCTACGCCGAAACAAAAGACGATAGTGCGCTCATCAATCGCTATATCCAGGACAGCCCATTGAAGTTCAAACGAGTGATTCAGAAGGGATAATATAGCGGTAGATTTATTCATGTTTTTACTGTATACTTTGTAGTAAAAGAAAACCTTAATCTCAAAGAGAGGTAGAACATGAGAGATATTCCGAATTTCAATACATTCGTGAAGATAGAACCCATTCATAAAGGCTGGTCGGGAGATAAGAAATACTATGATATGATGGTGTAGTATACAAACACATGCTGTTTTCTGTTATATTTGCGATTTTCGACTGAGCGCAATGTCACCGGCGTGTTTTATGGGCATGATGCATCGGCGGATCGCGCCGCTATACCGTCAATTCAATCTGGTTTCCCTCAAATCCCAGGACACAGCTTTCGTAGTAGCCGTCCCCTGTGGTTCTGGGGCCGCTGAGAACCGAATAACCATCTGAGCGAAGTCTGGCGGTAAGCGCAGCTACATTTTCCTTGCTGCCCAGAGAAAAGGCTAAATGAATCAGTCCTGTCCGGCGCAGGGTCTTTTCTGCATCCTCCATATCCGGGTGATTCATTATCTCCAAACGGCTTCCGTCATCAAAGGACAGAAAAAAGGAACGGAAGTTGGTTTTTTTGTTATGGTATCCATCGTTGGAAACGGCATCGAGATAACGGACGAAGAAATCCTTTGCTCCTTCCAGATCCTTTACATACATGGCAATATGTTCAATTCTCATAATATCATCCCCTTGCGGTCTTTTTATAAGTCGTTTCCACCATCAGGAACATGGCACAGAAGATCACCAGAATGTAAACCGGGAACAGGCTGATGCTGATATGATCCGCGATCAGACCGAACAGCGGCGGCATAAAGGTAGAGCCGGTATAGGCGCTGGCCATCTGGATGCCGATGATGGCCTGAGAGTTCTCCGCACCGAAGTTGGCAGGAGTGGAATGGATGATGCTGGGATAGACCGGGGCACAGCCAAGGCCAACCACCACCAAACCAATGAGGGAAAGAAGGTTGGAAGATACCGGCAGTAGCATCATTACCGCACCACTGACGATCACGGCAGTACCAATGCGGATCATGTTCCGGTCGCCAAACCGTTCCGACACAATGCCGGACAGGAAACGGCCAGCAGTGATGCCGATAAAGAACAAGGAACCAAAGGCCGCTGCCAACTCCTTACTGACACCTCTTGCCTCCACCAGATAGGAGCTTGCCCAGAGCATGGTGGTGTTTTCCGCCGCGCAGTAGCAGAAGAAGCCCAGAAGCAGATAAGGAACGCCCTTGATTTTCAATGCACCTGTGATGCCGAGAACCTTGCCGCTTTCTTCGCAGGAGTCCTTCTTCTGGTTGACCTTCCAGACAGAGAGGGTCAGCAGCAGGATTACAACGATGGCTGCCTGGATACCGGAAACGATCCGGTAGCCGCTGTGCCAGGTGGCATTCACCAGTGCCCAGCTCATGACATAGGGGCTGATGATGGTGCCCACACCCCAGAAACAATGGAGCCAGCTCATGTGCCGGGAATTGTAGTGCAGGGCCACATAGTTGTTCAGTGCCGCGTCAATGGCACCGGCACCCAAGCCATAGGGAATTGCCCAGAAGCAAAGCATCCAGAAGGAAGAACAGGTGGAGAAGCCGAACAGGGCTGCAGCGGTGAGGAACACGCTGCATACCGTCACATATTTGGTGCCGAATTTCTTGGTCAGCCGTTCGGAGAACAGACTGGAAACAATGGTGCCGCCGCTGATGACCATGGAAACAAAGCCCATGTAGGAAATGGGAACGCCGAAAACCTCCTGCATGGAGGGCCATGCAGACCCCAACAGAGAATCCGGCAGGCCAAGGCTGATAAAGGCAAGATAAATCAAAGATAACAACAGAATGTACATAACAATCCTCCGTGGTCAGCTAATTCCTTATAGCGATTATGTCAAATTCTTTACCCAGATGTATTTCTTATATCTGGGATAGATCCAGGGCAGCTTCACGATTTCATCGCTGCACATCAGAATATATACCACCATCACCGGCCATTTGAATACGAATGCGGCAAGCAGCGCCAAAGGCAGTGCAAAGCACCAGGATGCGAACAGCACACTCTTGGCATCATAAGCTGCGTCACCACCGGCCGGGAACACGCCGCAGACGATGATGGTGTTCAGGGAGTACGCAAATACATAAAGACCGCTGAAAATAAGCATTTGGAGCAGGTATATCTTTGCTGTTTCTGTCAGCACAAAGAACATCATGACAACAGGCGCAAACACTGCCAGCAAAACTACATTGAGAACACCGGTCCAGATAGATACGCTCCAGAATTTTCTGCCGTATTCCTTGGCTTCATCGAAAAGATCCTGTCCAAGGAGCTTGCCTATCATAATACCGGCACCGGCGGAAATGCCCTTGCAGACACAGGTAATCAGCTCCTGGGCAACGGAGGTAATGGACGCTGCCGCTGTCGCATCGGAGCCAAGATGGCCCATAATGAGAGAGTGCAGGGAGAAACCCAGTCCCCAGGCCAGACCGCTGCCAAGCATGGGAAGTGCAATCTTGATAAACTCTTTGGTAGTGTGTGCTGAGAACCATCTCATACCCTGCATATCAGGATGAACACTTTCGCCCCGGTGAGATTCCGCAATGACCCAGATCAGCGCAATCAGTTCTACCGCAACGGTGGAATAGGCAGAGCCGTTGGCTCCAAATGCCGGAACACCGGCAACACCGTAAATCAGGAAAATGTCCAGCACAACATCCGCAATCAGTGTCACAACGGAAATCATAACGCTCTTGTTGGCTTTTCCTTCCAGCTTCATCACTAAGTAATAGCACTGGGTAATGCCACTGAACAGATAGGATACACCTACCGCACGAAGGTAAGAAGCACCAATTTCAAGCAACGCTTGTTCCCCGGTGTAAATGCCCATCAGCAGCTCTGGGATGAACATAGCTCCGGCGAAGAACAGGAAAGAAATACCAGCCGCCCATTTGAGAATCATGCAAAACAGGTTTTTGACCATTTGCTTATCGCCTTTGCCCCAGTACTGGGCGATCAGCACACCACCACTTCCTACCACTGCTCCGACAAACAGATTCATGATAAATACGATCTGGTTGGCGAGAGACACGGCGGATACCGCATCCTGATGAAGCCTGCCCAGCATCAGCGCATCCGTCGCGCCGATCAGGGCAACCAGCAGGCTTTGCATAGCAATGGGGATTGCAAGAGAGAACAGTTCCTTATAAAATCCATTCTGCTTTACAACGAGATTATTTTGATTCATAATTGTATTGTCCTCCTTGAATGGTGTTATGGTTTATGCTATCATTATATCATGATATTTCCGCTTATTTCTTTCGATTTTTACCGAAAGACTATCAATATATTCCACGGAGGGCATTATGGTTAAGGACATTGTGGTCCGCAGCGACAATTCTGAGATTTTTGATTACGACTACCCGGATTTTCGGATTTATGTACATAAGGGACTTGTCTCTAGCTATCCCCGGTTCCGGGCCACGGCCCACTGGCATGAGGATCTGGAGTTTATCTCGGTTTTAGAGGGCTCAATGGTTTATGAGGTGAACGGAGAAGCATTCACCCTACAACCCGGAAGCGGAATTTTTGTCAATTCCCGGCAGCTTCACAGCCTGTATTCCCCGGATGAAACCGAGTGCGTCTACCTATGTATGCTCCTGCATCCGGGCACGCTGTCGGCCACCGAGGCAATCGCCTCGGGATATGTTACCGAGTATCTGAACCACCCCGGAATGCCCTATTGTCTCTTAAATCCGGCGATTTCCTGGCAGGAGGAAATCCTGCGCCTTATGGGCAGCATCTACGGACTTCGTGAGCAAAATGCCTCACCTTTAAGGATTCAAAGCAGGTTTCTGGAAATCTGGGCAACCCTTACAGAGAATATCAGCCTGACGAACCGGACAGATAAAAAGAACACAGAAAAGCTGGATGCACTGAAGGCTATGATGATCTTCCTTCATGCACATTATGCCGAGCATATTACACTGGAGGACATCGCCACTGCCGGCAATGTGGGCAAGAGTACCTGCACGGAAATCTTCAAATCCCACCTTCATGAAACACCAGTTAACTATCTGATCCATTATCGGCTGGACAAAGCGGCACAGCTCCTGAGAACAACCACTCTGTCTGTAACGGAAATTGCATACGAGGTAGGCTTCACCAGCCCAAGTTACTTCGCTTCCATCTTCCGCAATAATTACCGCTGCAGCCCAACGAGCTACAGGAATCAAAAGGTATGAGATGATTTCCAATACTGTATATGCTATTCTTCCTTGTGGTGGTCATGCTGAAGATCGGATATGGCGTTCTGTCAACACTGGATTCAAAGTATCCCTTCCCGGAGGAAGAAATGGAACGAGGCGGCTATGCCGAGAAAATCAGAAAATTGAACAGCAACAATTAAGGCAATCACTATCAATTTCCTAAACGATAACAACTTAATAGTTTTACATAGCAGTCATGCACTTAACCGTGTATGGCTGCTTTAATTTTGCCACAGAAAGGAGACATTCTATGCCCGAAAAGCCAACCAACAAGGAAAGACTCAAAGACATCACCGACAGCATTGAAAAAGGGATACAGGAGCTGTTCCAATCGGACAAATACGCTCAGTATCTCCGCACAATGAGCCGGTTTCACATGTACAGCGTCAACAACACCATGCTCATTTATATGCAGAGGCCCGACGCCACTCTGGTCGCCGGCTTCAACAAGTGGCGTGATCAGTTTGAACGCAACGTCCGTAAGGGCGAAAAAGGCATCAAGATCATTGCGCCTACGCCCTACAAAAAGAAGATCGAGCAGGAAAAGATCGATCCCGACACCAAGCTGCCTATGCTGGATGCAGACGGCAAGGTAATCACCGAGGAAAAAGAAATCAAGATCCCCATGTTCAAGCCGGTTACGGTCTTTGATGTGTCGCAGACTGACGGCAAGCCTCTGCCACAGCTGGCCTCTGACCTGACCGGTAATGTCCAGAACTATGAAGTCTTCATGGAAGCTCTGCGAAGATCTTCGCCGGTTCCCATTGACTTCCAGCCCCTTACCGATGGTTCGGACGGTTTCTTCTCTCTGGACAGCCAGAGCATCACCATCCGCGAGGGTATGAGCGAGGTACAGACGGTCTCTGCTGTTGTCCACGAGATCGCTCACTCCAAGCTGCATAACACCAAACCCTTTGAGGCGCTGGACACCAGTTATACCTTTGAGGAAGCAGAACTGTTCGGAAAGCCTGCGCTGTTCCTGGATGCGCGAGTTGACAGCAGCGCAGTTCCTGATGGCCTGTATCGCTATGAGCTGAGAGGAACCGGTGATGACGGCATTGTCGCTGCGGTCGGTGCCTCCGTGGAAACAGGCTTCATGGGAACGATCATCACAACAGCGCCCATTGAGCTGACCAACGGATTCGCCTCCCTTGATGACAGCTTCGTGAACTTCGGCGGCAACAAGACTATCAAGGCATTCTATGAGGAAATCCATCCTGAAGCTGTCCAGAAAAGTCGCAACACCGAAGAGGTTGAGGCCGAAAGTATTTCCTATGCTGTATGTGCCTATTATGGCATTGCTACCGGCGAGAACAGCTTTGGCTACATTGCCAACTGGTCCAAGGGTAAGGAACTGAGAGAGCTTCGGGAAAGCCTTGAAACCATCAATAAAACCTCTTCTGAGCTGATTACGGATATCGACAGACATTATGCCGAGATCATGAAGGAGCGCGAAGCCGAACTGGCTGTTGCTGCGCCCGCCGTGGATGAGGCGCTTTACCTTCTGGACGGAAAGCAGTATCTGCATATCCAGATGAGTGAAGCAGGAACCTGGGATTTCTCCATCTATGATAAGGATTCCTTGAAGCTGCAGGACGGTGGTTTTCTTGACAGTCCCGAAATGCCTATCGATCAGGCCAAAGATGTAATTCTCACTGAGATGGGTATGAGCGGATCGAGCGTAGAAATGCTGTCTGCGGAGCAGATGCAGGATACCCTGGATTCCATTTCTGCGGTAGCACAGGCAGAAGCGGAGCGGATCTTCGCTGCCTATAACAACGCTGACGCCGCCATTGAGCCGCCTGTACAGGAGGCTCCTCCCATGCAGGCTCCTGACAATGGGTATGTTCCTGACCCGTCTATGTCCATCGAGGCAATGAACGCTTACGGCTATACGGATGCGGATATGCTGCCCTTGTCCAAGGAACGAGCCCTGGAACTGTTCGAGCGTGATGTTCCCATCTATATGCTCTATGACGATAACAGTGAAGCAATGGCCTTTGAAGCTGAGGATATTCAGCTGTTCTCTGGCTGCTTTGGTGTCAGTCGTGAGGATTGGGAGGCTATCAAGAATGAGATCCCGCCCATGGATGTGGACTTAATCCGACAGAAGCATGAGCAGGCATTTCTTGAAAGCATCGGAGATACCTTCGCCATCTATCAGCTGAAGCGTGATGATGCAACCACCGACCTTCGTTTCATGAATTCGGAATGGCTGCGTAGCAAGGGGCTGGAACCGCAGCATGACAACTACGATTTGGTCTACACCGGTGCGCTGAACCCCGCCGAGCGTCAGATTGATACGCTTGAACAGATCTATCAGGTTTTCAACCTTGAGCGTCCCGCTGATTTCACCGGGCACAGCCTCTCTGTCAGCGACATCGTGGCGTTGAAGCAGGATGGTGTGATATCCTGTCATTACGTTGACAGCGTTGGCTACACGGAGCTGCCCAGGTTCCTGCAGCCGGAGAACTACCTCAAAGCTGCGGAAATGCAGTTGGAGGATGATTACGGTATGATCGACGGCATCGTGAATAACGGTCCTCGTCAGACCGAGGCTCCTGCACAAAAGCCGCCTGTCAAAGCGGCAGAAACCAAGTCCAAGAAACCCTCTGTCCTTGCCAAGCTCCGCAGGTACCAGGATGAGGACAGACAAGCAACGACGCAGCACAGAAGTGCAGAAAGGGATTTATCATGAACTTCACCAACGATGAACTGAATCTCATGTGTATCTACGACACCGGAACCAGAACCGGGCTGATGGATGCCCTGGCCACCATGAAGGAACAGCTCGAACCCGACGAAACCGAGCTTCGTGCCATGACCGATTCCGCGCTGAAGAAGCTGGAGGCCATGACCGACGAGGAATACAGCCAGCTTGAGCTTTTCCCTGATTTTGATGATGTGGAGGATGCAAATAACAATTGATAAAGTTGTAACCGAACAATAATTGCAAATAGCAAAGGTGGAAGTCCACAAAAGGACTTCCACCAAAGTGTCGTTGCGCTAAATTAATATAGAACCGCACCAAGAATAGCTGAAATCACGATAATCAAAATGGGAGACAATTCCTTCTTCCGTATTTTCTGATACAGCACAACTGCGAGGATCAGGACAGCGAGGATCACCAATGCGACCCAATCAAAAGCAACGCTTTTCACAGACCCCAATATAGCTGAAAGCGCCATATAAACGCCGGTGGCAAGGATCACACCCATGATACAGGGCTTGACTCCTCGCAATGTTGCTTGTACCGGCTTTTTCTTTAGGACCTTTGTAAACAAGGCAGTTACCAAGAGAATGATGACGAAAGAAGGTAAGACAACGCCGATGGTCGCAACAATAGAACCTAAAACACTGCCCTGCATTTTGCCAATATAGGTGGCAGCGTTGACCATGATGGGACCTGGCGTGGATTCACTGATGGCTACAATATTGGCAAACATGGCTTCATCCATCCAGCCTTGTGCCAATACGCCCTGCTGAATAATGGGAATCGCTCCGTAAGCGCCGCCAAAGGCAAAAAGACCGACCTTCAAAAATTCCCAAAACAGTTTCAGATAGATCATTTCTGCACCCCCTTCTTAGGAATGCCGTACAGGCAGTAACCGCAAACACCTGCTACCAAAATGAGCCAGATCGTGGACAGATGGATACCAAGCAGATTGAGAACGAAGGTCACAGCGAAGAAAACAGCTACAAAAGCGATACTGTGCTTTTTGTTGGGTGTTTTCTTAAGCATCTTCTTCACCATCTTGATACCGGCCATGGCAATCAGAACTGCTACGGCCACACGGATACCCCGGAAGGCGTTTGCTACGATGGTATAGCTAAGTAGCGTTTCAAAGAAGGTTGCGATGAGCAGTATGATTAAAAAAGAGGGCAGAATCATTCCGACAGTTGCAGCAATAGCGCCGGGCATACCAGCCTGCTTGTACCCGGTAAAGGTGGCGCAATTGATAGCAATCGGGCCGGGTGTGGATTCTGCAATTACCGTCACATCCGATAGTTCATCTTCCGTGATCCATTTCTTTTTATCAACACACTCATGATCCAAAAGCGCGATCATGGCATAACCACCACCAAAGGTGAACGCACCAATTTTGGCAAAGGTCAAAAACAAATCAATCAGTTTCTTCATTTTGGTCCTCCTTCCGGAATTCACACTGGCAGACGGTCATATCACGGTCTACTTGGCGGGATCGCTGCTGGATCTGTCCAAAAGTATCGCTTAAATAGTCTGCGGCTTCCTGGGTAGGTAAGTAGTGAGTATGGTATCCATATTTTTCGCCATATACCAAGCCAGCCTCGCGTAATATTTTCATGTGTTGTGATATGGCTGATTCACTGATTCCAAGTTTCTTGGATAAGGATCTTATGCAGTGCTTTCGTTCTAACAAACAGGAGTATATGGTATAGCGCATCGGCTCACCCAATGCTCGCAAGATTATCTTTATATCCATTTCAGTCACCCTTCAATGAGATTTGTTTTAGCGTCTGCTTAATTATACGACATTATATCTGTTTTAGCAACCACTAAATCAACACAATTCATTTCATTGCGTTTTGACTATTATTATGTAAGGAGGGAAATAATTTGCCAACAAAGTTACAGACATATATGCAAATGGCCGATCATACAGCCAAGCAGATAACCGGCAGCTTTGGGGAATGGACCGCATTTCTTGAAACTGCCAGTCGGCTCTATAAGTATCCCTTCCATGAGCAGCTGATGATCTTTGCTCAGAAACCGGATGCTACTGCTTGTGCTGACTATGACCTTTGGAATAAGCAGATGCGGCGCTATGTTCGTCGCGGCACCAAGGGCATTGCACTGATCGACACCAGCGGCGACAATCCAAGGCTCAAATACGTTTTTGATGTTTCGGACACGGGCGGCAGAGAGAACTCTCGCCGCCCTTTCCTTTGGGAATATCGTGACGAGCATCAGGACGCAGTAACCGCAGCCTTGGAGCAACGCTATGATATTTCCGGCAAGCAAGGTCTTGCCAATCAGTTGGAGCAGATTGCTTTTCAGCTTGTAAACGAGTATTGGAACGACAACAGCCATGACATTCTCGGCATCCTTGCCGATTCTTTCCTCGAAGAGTATGATGATTACAACGTAGGCGTCGCGTTCAAAAACGCAGCTACGGTAAGTACCGCCTACACACTCATGTCCCGTTGCGGATTGAATCCGGAGGACTATTTCGAGCACGAGGACTTCCTGAGCGTATTCGATTTCAATACCCGTGATACCATTGCCGCCCTTGGTTCTGTTATCAGCAATACCAGCGAACAGGTCCTGCGGCACATCGAGATCACCATCAAGAACTATGAGCGAGAAGCAAGCCTACAGCAACAGGCAGAAAGGACAAACGACTATGCAGAACAACCTGAGTTACACGCAGACCGGGGATTACCTGATCCCCAACCTGACGCTGAGCGAAACCGAATCGAAGCCCCTGGGCAAGTACGGTCGGATGCGGAAGCAGTATCTGCAGGAGCACAGACAGGTGCTGTGGAACCGCATGATACTGTCGGAGACCCTGTATCCCCATCTGAGGGAGATCGACGAGACGGCGAACCGGAGACTGGAACAGTTGATGCCGGAGCTGATGAAGCAGAACGGCGTGACGGAGGATCTGAAAGCCAGCGACCCGATGAAGTGGGTGGGACTGATGAACAACCTGAAGGCGCAGGTCGAGGAGACCATTCTGACGGAGCTGATCTACAGCTAAATACCAGCCAGCAGCTGACGCTGTTTGACATGGCCATGTTTCCATCGGAACAGGAGCAAATGTCCTTCATTGATGAAGCGGAGAGTGTAATGCCTACACCCTTCGCTTTTTCTTTTTCCCAGGAGGATATCGACCTTGTGCTCCGTGTGGGCAGCAATAACCGCGATGCCCGCAGGATTGTGGCTTCTGAATTTGAAAAGCAGAAGTCCACAGCGGAGATTGCGGCTACTCTTCAGGAACAGTATATCGGCGGTGCCGGTTTCAAAACCGATCATGGAGAGTTCTCCGCTTGGTATGGTGAAGATGGTATCCATCTGGCAAAGGGCCGCAGTGCCCGTTACTCCAGATCCGCACAGATAATCTCCTGGGAGGCTGCTGCCGAGCGCATCGGGCAGCTCATGGAGGTGGGCCAGTACGCCACCAATGTGGAGGTTGTGGAAGCCGAAAGCTTTGAACGCACACGGATGGCTGAATCTCTTCTGTATCACTACGGTGATATGAGTGAAGCTGCCAGGGAACAAGGCTTTATGCCGAGCCTTACAGACTGCCGCAAAGGTGGTTTCCCGGATGCAACCGAGCGCATGGCTGAAGCTTTGAAAGACCCGGCCTTCCGTCAGCAGTTGATTGAGGAATTGACCGCTTATGCCACCGCATACGCGCAGGATCACAGTCTCATGCGCTTCCGTCTGTATAATCCGCAGAGAGTTCTGAACGATCTGACGGACTACAGCCTGCCCCGCAGAGAGTATACCTCCGACATGGCAGAGGTTGAACAGCCCGGTATGTTCATTACCGACGATGAGATCGACGCCACTATCGCAGGAGGTAGCAACGTTGAGGGCGGCAAGGGCCGCATCTACGCCTTTTTCACCGAGGCGCACAACGCCAAAGAGAAAATCGATTTCCTGAAAAACGAGTACGGCACCGGTGGTTCCTCCCATGCCGTTTCTCGAAGTGGCTGGGAAGAGCACAGCGCCAAGGGCATGAAGCTTCAGAAGCACGGCTGCACTGATGTGGAATTGTCTTGGAAAAAGGTGGTCCCTCGTATCGAAAGTCTGATCCGAAACGACAGATACTTCACGCCTGAAGAGCGTATCAGGTACGAGGAAATGAAGACCCGTGAATGGCAGTTCACGCAGAACGTCAACGCCTATAACGATATCAAGCATGACCATCCCGATGATATCGTGCTGTTCCAGGTGGGCGACTTTTTCGAGATCTACGGTGAGGATGCGAAGAATGCCGCAAGGCAGCTTGACCTGACATTGACCTCCCGTGCCGTGCTTGGAGTCGGTCGAGTGGAGATGTGCGGCATCCCTGCCGACCGTCTTGAGGAGTTTGTGGAGAAGCTGCGCCAGACACACAGCGTCACAATTTCCCCTCTAAATACCGTTGTCAATGAACATCTGTCATATTCCCTGGCAAAGCTGGAGACTACCGAAGCAGAGGTCACAGTGCCTGTTCTGAGTTCTGAAACAGGAGCAAATGCTCCCGTTTCGGAAGAGAAAACAGAAGAGGCGAAGCCTACCATTCGGGAGCTGTTTGACCGGTATAAACCCGTTATCAAGGATGCTATTTCCGAAGATAATCGGTACCGAAATGCCTGTGGCCACTCTGACCACGAAAATGCTGTCATCGAGGGAAACGCTGCCATTCGCCGCGCTGTTCTTAATTCCGGTGATACGGAGCTGATTCGTCTGTACGCTGATATGCCTGAGTTCCGCAACCGGATTCACAAGGAAGCTATCGACGAGACCTATCCGAAGCTTCATGAGCTGCTTCGTCCTCTCTCTCAGGATGATATTGACGATGCCCTTCGTGCATGGAATGGGGACATGGACAGCAAACGGGCTGTTGCCCGCTATATGGAAGCTCATGCGAGGGACAAGGATACCGCAGCATGGCTTTCCCGCGAGTATGGCGGCGATGAAAACAAAGGACTTTTCATCGTTCGCGCCGGCAGTCCTGAAGAAACAGAGCTTTCCTGGCCCAAGGTTCAGCGTCGTATTGCCCAGCTCATCAAGGCCGAGAAGTTTTTCACGCCCGAAGAGTATGACCGCTTTGAAGATATTGATCCCGTGGTCATCCGTGAGCGACTTGCCGAGCGCGGTATCGTAAACGGTGAGGTTGTGGACGAAGAGAAGCATAACAACAGCCCCTTCACCCAGCAGGTCATGGCCGATGTTGACCGTGTATACGCAGAGGAAAATCTCATCCCCGGCGAGACCACCTTCACGCACAATGGACAGGCCTATATGGTGGACAGGGTGAACTTCGATACCGGCACTGTTCTGTATCAGAATATCGGCTTCACGCTTCCTGCAGGAGAGGATGTCTTCCAGTCTGCGCCCATTTCCACTGTGCGGATGTATATGGAGATGGAGGATGAAAAGGCAGCTCAGCCGCAGGAGCAAATGTCCCCGTTTGAGACCGCAGCGCCCCCTTATCAGGTCGGTGATACGGTCTATCTCGATGATACTGCTTTCCAAATCCGAAACATCGGTTTGTTTGATATTCAGCTTCAAGATCCCACCTTGGCTTATCCGATCTTCCGTGCCGAAAGCAAGGAACGGTTCATGAATCTGCTTCGCCAGGATGAGCGTAACCGCTATATCTTTGACCGCATTGAAGCTGAGCCACAGTTTGAAACCGAAGCAGTTGCCGTGTACGGTGCAGAGGAAAACAACCTTCCCTACGATGTGGTTATTCAGACCCTTCGCACGACGGAACCGGAGATCGATCCTCCTTCCCGCGGAGGGGTTTCTATTCCCACTGATGATGCGCAGAACTTCCACATTGAAGATGACCATCTTGGCGAAGGTGGCCCGAAAGCCAAGTTCCAGTCCAATGTCAGCGCCATCCGGCTGCTGAAAGAGCTTGAAGCAAGCGGAAGTCAGGCCCTGCCTGAACAGCAGCAGATTTTGTCGAAATATGTCGGATGGGGCGGCTTGGCAGATGCCTTTGATCCTGACAAGGAAAGCTGGAGCAAGGAATATGCGGAGCTGAAGGAGCTTTTGACTCCCGAAGAGTATGCCGCTGCCAGATCTTCCACATTGAACGCCCACTACACAAGCCCCGTTGTCATCAAGGCTATCTATGATGCCGTGGAGCGCATGGGTTTCCAAACCGGCAACATCCTGGAACCGGCGATGGGCGTCGGCAATTTCTTTGGCTGTCTGCCTGAATCCATGCAGAACAGCAAGCTCTACGGCGTTGAGCTGGACAGCATTACAGGCCGCATCGCACAGCAGCTTTATCCCAAGGCTGATATCACCGTGGCAGGCTTTGAGACCACCGACAGACGAGACTTCTACGACCTTGCCATCGGCAATGTGCCGTTTGGCCAATATCAGGTAAACGACCGGGCTTATAACAAGCTCGGTTTTTCCATTCATGACTACTTCTTTGCCAAGGCGCTGGATCAGGTCCGTCCCGGCGGTGTGGTTGCTTTCGTGACCTCCCGTTACACCATGGATAAGCAGACTCCCGATGTGCGGAAGTATATCGCACAGAGAGCGGAGCTGCTGGGAGCCATCCGACTGCCCAACGATGCGTTCAAGGCCAACGCAGGAACAGAGGTCGTGTCCGACATCATCTTCCTGCAGAAGCGTGACCATCCCATTGAGATCGAACCCGATTGGGTGCATCTCGGCAAGAATGAGGATGACTTCTCCATCAACAGCTACTTTATCGATCATCCCGATATGATTCTCGGCAACGAAGCCTCGGAAAGTACACAGTATGGAAAGCAGGATTTCACGGTTGAACCCTATGTCGGAGTGGAACTCAGTTCCCTGTTGAGCTATGCCATCCAGAACATCAAAGGAACCTATACCGAAGCCGAACTCCCCGATCTCGGTGAAGGTGAAACCATCGACACATCCATCCCGGCAGACCCCAATGTGAAGAACTACAGCTACACCGTGGTGGATGGCGAGGTTTACTACCGTGAAAACAGCCGAATGGTCAAGCCTGATCTGAACGCCACCGCGACAGAGCGTGTGAAAGGCATGGTTGAGCTGCGTGATTGTGTGCAGAAGCTCATCAATCAGCAGATGGATGGGTATGTGCCGGATTCTGTAATCCGTCAGACCCAGCATGAGCTAAACGAGCTTTATGACAGCTTCACCGCAAAGCACGGCTTAATCAACAGCCGCGGCAATGCGCTGGCCTTTGCTGATGACAGCTCCTACTATCTGCTTTGCTCTCTGGAAGTGCTCGACGAGGACAACAACTTCAAGCGCAAGGCAGATATGTTCACTAAGCGCACCATCAAGCCCCATGAGGTCGTAACCTCCGTGGATACCGCTTCGGAGGCACTGGCCCTCTCTATCTCTGAAAAAGCCTGTGTGGACATGGCGTATATGTCCCAGCTTACCGGCAAGGACGAAGAAGCTCTTGTGGCCGATTTGGCAGGTGTTATCTTCTTTGACCCTGTTGAGCGGGAGTGGCAGACAGCAGATGAATACCTTTCCGGCAATGTCAGAGAAAAGCTGCGTATTGCACGAGAGTATGCAGCACCTGGTTTCCCAAAGGAAGATCTTGCAGATTACAGGATGAATGTAGCCGCCTTGGAACAGGCTCAGCCCAAGGATTTAGATGCATCGGAGATTGAAGTTCGCCTTGGTGCAACCTGGATCGACAGAGACTACATCCAACAGTTCATGCAGGAAACCTTTGATCCGCCGTACTATCTGCGCCGCTCCATTCAGGTGAACTATTCTCCGTTCTCTGCGGAATGGAACATTACCGGAAAGTCTCAGCCTTCCTACAGCGATGTCAACGCCTATATGACCTATGGCACCGACAGAGCCAACGCCTATAAAATTCTGGAAGACACGCTGAACCTCCGCGATGTGCGTATCTATGATACCGTCACAGACCCGGACGGCAAGGAGCGCCGCGTCCTCAACTCCAAAGAAACAACCCTTGCTCAGCAGAAGCAGCAAGCCATTAAAGATGCGTTCCAGGACTGGATTTGGAGAGATCCCGACAGACGGCAGGAGCTTGTGGCTCGTTATAACGAGCTGTTCAACTCCAATCGTCCCCGTGAATACGATGGAAGTCATATCACTTTCAGCGGTATGAACCCGGAAATTCAGCTCCGTGAGCATCAGCTCAACGCAGTGGCGCACATCCTCTATGGTGGTAACACACTCCTTGCTCACGAGGTTGGCGCTGGCAAGACATTTGAAATGGTCGCCGCTGCCATGGAAAGCAAGCGGCTTGGCCTGTGCCAGAAGCCCCTTTTCGTTGTGCCAAACCATCTGACAGAGCAGTGGGCTTCCGAGTTCCTGCGCCTGTATCCCTCTGCCAATATCCTCGCTGCCACCAAGAAAGACTTTGAGCCGCGAAACCGTAAGAAGTTCTGCGGAAGAATTGCCACCGGCGACTACGATGCTATTATCATCGGCCACAGCCAGTTTGAGCGCATTCCTGTTTCCCAGGAACGCCAAGAACGACTACTGCAGGAGCAGATTGCTGAGATCGAGGATGGCATTGCCGAACTGAGGGCAAGCCGAGCTGAACGGTTTACCATCAAGTCTTTGGAGCGTACCAAGAAGGGCTTGGAAACCCGACTGAAAAAGCTTCAGGACACCACCCGTAAGGATGATGTCATCACCTTCGAGCAGTTGGGCGTGGATCGTCTGTATGTGGACGAGGCACACAGCTTCAAGAATCGTGCGAAACGTTGTGCATAAGTCGTAGCAGACAGCTATGA
>ULUA01005605.1_pt1 | contig 26186 bp, 19 predicted proteins | sample 1958081 | NCBI WGS metagenome assembly ULUA01 (sample SAMEA4835748, study PRJEB28245) | human gut metagenome | biome: gut microbiome; material: fecal sample | place: Denmark | collected 2008
CAATGCTGTCTTTTGGTTCGTAGGGGCGAGGTTTAGTTTTTACACACTCCCATGCTGCAAAAAAGACCTTGATGTTTTCCAAAAAGATGGTGATGTTTCTTAAAAACATCACCATCTTTTTTAAAAAGCTCGGTATGTTTTTTATGTAAGGGAAGATGGAACCATCCTCACCAAGTCGGTCATTTCTCCTTTTCCGTTCATCCTTACATTTTAGCCCAAACATGCGGATAATCAGTCGGTTAAGACTGACAGGACATCCCCTCATCCTCCTTTCAGCCGTGCTTCCGAGTCCTTTCACAAGTTGCCTTCAGTAATTCCCTTGTGTACTTTCTACACCTCTTTTTAGACTACCGTAAATGAAAGCGTTATCGAAAAAGTTCAAAAGCCGGAAGAAGTTTTATGAATGAAAGGAGGCTGAAAGGGGGATGACACGATATTCCTTCACAACCGGAACCCCCATCAGCAGGGCGTTTCAGCGGTAGATGAAAGGAGGTAGGAAGAAACGGATTTTCGCCATTATGCGTTTCAAGAACTTTTTTGAAGAGGCTGAGATCTTTCTGAAAGTTTAATGCCCTAGCGCCGGAAAGATATGGTAAGCTATACTTTCGTCTGAAAGCAAGATAGAGGCACTACATTTCATATCTTTAAGGATGGGATAAGAAGCATGCTTATTGTTTATTATTATTTCGGCTTTGAAGAAATTATTTCCTTCCATTACGGTTATTGTATTCGCGCAGTTCACTATTTTCCCATGTGGATAACCATACCGGCCTGCTTCATATCCTTCGAATTCCATCTCTACAGGCATTTCTTTCTTCACTTTTGTAATGTATCGGTAGGGAATAAGCACTTCGGCATGAATGCAGCCGGTTACATCAGTTCCTGTTACGGTGGCTGTGGCCTTGATATTTTCAGGATAAGGAATAAAGAATGCCGCCAATATTAATATCAGTAGAATGACGGTGATATCGCCTATTCCGGTGCGTATGATTTCGGGTGGTACTTTGCCGATGATGTTCCTTACCTTTTCACTTCTTAGTTCTATATTATTGAAATCTGCCATAATTTTCTCCTTTTTCTAATTACCCAGTTCTAATTGGTTTTTTACAAGATTGTAATAGGCCCCCTTTTTCTCTATCAGTGAAGCATGATTACCTGTCTCCACTATACGTCCTTTATCCAACACGATAATTTGGTGGGCATTTTTTACGGTGCTGAGCCGGTGGGCTACCACCACGACTGTTCTTCCCTTATAGAACTGATCCAGATTCTCGACTATGGTGCGTTCGTTCTTGGCATCCAAGGCATTGGTGGCTTCGTCCAGAAAGATATATAACGGATCTTTATAGACGGCGCGGGCTATCAGTATACGTTGTTTCTGTCCCTGGCTCAATCCGATTCCGTCTCTGCCTATCATGGTGCTGAACCGCATGGGCAGACTCATGATGAATTCTTTTATATTGGCTATCTCTACGGCGCGCAGCAGTCTTTCTCCATCTATGTCTCCGTCGTCTACGGCGATGTTTCGGGCAATGGATTCGGAGAATATCACTCCGTCTTGCATTACTACCCCGCACTGTCTGCGCCACCATTTCAGGTTGAAGCTGTTCAGGTTGGCTTCTCCTATTTTTATTTCTCCGTTCATTACAGGATAATACCCCAGCAACAGTTTCAGCAAGGTGGTTTTTCCACTGCCCGAAGCACCCACTATGGCAGTCACTTTCGTTTCGGGGATGGTGAGGCTTACATCTTCTATGGTCATTTTCGGGCTGTGGGGGTCATATTTGAAGCCGACATGCTCAAAAGAAAGGTCATTGGAGATACCGGGTATTTCGTTCAATAGCCTGTGCTCATTCTCTTCATTCTTCATTTTATGAATTTCATTGATGCGTTCCAGACTGATTTTCACATCTTGCAATGAATAAAGGAAGCTCATCAATTGTTCCACCGGACTGTTCAGTTGTCCGATGATGTATTGCACTGCCAGCATCATACCCAGTGTCATTTGTCCGTGGATGACGGCGGTGGCGGCAACCACGGTTATCACTATATTTTTCACTTCGTTGATGAATATGCTTCCGGCCTCCTGTGTTTGTTGCAGCTTCAAACTTTTCATTTGCACGCCGAACAGATCCGCCTGTACATCTTCCCATTCCCATCGCCGGCGTTGCTCGCAGTCTTGCAGCTTAATCTCCTGCATGGCAGTGATGAATTGGTAGGTCTTGTTGCTGTTTTCTGCCTGTTTTTCGAATAATTCATAATCCAGAATTTTTCTTTTTCCCAGAAACAAGGCAATCCATAAAGCATAAAGAACGCTTGCCAGCAGAAAGATGCAGAAAATGGTCAGATTATAACTGAATAATACACAGCCGAACACCACGAAACTGAGCAGTGAGAACGTGACGTTTAGCATTTGGGTGGTGAGGAACTTCTCTATCCTGTTATGGTCGTTCATGCGTTGCATCAGGTCACCCATCAGTTTGGTGTCGAAGAACGACATAGGGAGTTTAAGCAATTTGATGAAAAAGTCGGAAACCAACGAAATATTGATTCGCATACTGATATGCAGCAAAATCCATCGGCGGATAAAGTCGACCGAAGCGCGACTGATGGTCAGCACCAGTTGCCCCAACAGGATGAGGTAGATAAAGTTCAGATTTTGATGGACGATGCCCACATCTACAATCGCTTGCGTGAGGAATGGAAAGATAAGTTGCAGCAGACAGCCCACTAATGCCCCCAGTATGATTTGTCCGAAGTAGCGTCGGTATTGTCTGAGGTAACCCAGCAGGAAACGGAAAGAGCGTTTGTCTTTTGTTGTTTCTTCCTGCTGCTTATAAAAGGCAGGTGTAGGCTGTAAAAACATGGCTATTCCTTTTTCCTCTCCATTAGACCGGGTACTGAGCCAATGTTCTTTAAATTCCCTGTTGTCATAGGTTACAAGTCCTTTGCCGGGATCTGCAATGTAGCATATTTTACCTTTCTTTATCCGGTAGAGTACTACAAAATGATTTTGGTTCCAATGCAGGATACAGGGCAGGGGGGCTTTGTGTAATTGTTCTGTTGTTACCCGTCCGCACGTGGTGTGCAGTCCCAGTCGGGTTGCCGCTTCGCTGATGCCCAGCAGCGACACGCCTTCGTTGGTAGCAAAGCAGTAGCGGGAAAGAGTATCTTGTGAATACTCTTTCCCATGGTATTTGCATATCATTTGCAGGCAGGCAATGCCACACTGCATGGAATCGTGCTGGTGGTAAACATGGAATTTGCTCATAATGGTACGTTAATTTACTCCATATCTTGAAGTATCCACTTCTTTGGGAGTTCTATCTTTAAATCCGTTGAATTTGTAGGTAAAACTCAATGTGATATTGCGTTGATAGAAATTTTGGTTGAGGTTTTGATACTGTTTGTCAAATCTTACCTTTACTTTGGGATATAAGGATTCAAAAATGTCATTGCATTGTAGGCCGACTATTGCTTTATCTTTTGCAAAAGTATATCTCAAACCGGTGTTGATGCACCAGTTATCTTCCAAATCCCAGATTCCCTGTATGCTGGGAGTTCTGTAGAAAGCCATAAGATTCATGGTTATATTGGGTTTTTTTGATATGAAGATAGTGTTGTAAGCCATTAATGATCCGGTCCATTTGTTTCTGTTGTATGCAAGTTCAAACCATTCGTTGCTTTTATAACGTTCATTGTATACGTTTGCAATCAGGTTTGAGCTGACAATATTCCCGAAACTGATAGGTATGACTGCTGTAAAGTTCAGCAACGACGTATAGTCTATATTGAAAGTTTTATGCAGTAATTGCAGTTTTTCCGGCGATTGATAGCTTTGGTCTATGAAGAAATCTTCCACCTTATAGTAGGAGACTTGAAAAGTGTATTTATTCTTCAATACATAGGTCAAATTGGTATTGCCGGTTCGTGCCGGTTTTAGCAGAGGGTTGCCCATAGAGACGCTATATTCATCATTATAGGAAGTGTAATTCTGCCTTTGCCAGTAACTGGGATAGCTCCTGATGGAATTGTATGCTAACTGGAAGATGTGATCGTTTGCCGGGATAAAAGTAACTGTTATATTAGGCAACAAGGCATTTTTTCTGTAACTGTTTATTTTGTATAATTCACCGATGAGTGAACAATCTATCGACAGTTTTCCTTCATAGAAAGATTTTTGGGTACCGGCATAAATATTTCCTGTATGTTCTTCTGTAGCGAAGGCGCTTGTATAGCTGCCTTCATTGTCGTGCTGTTTATCTACATTACTTTGTTTGTTGTTGTTCTTTACATAGTTATAGCTGGCTCCATAGTTTAAAATCCAATTGTTTTTCAAGTTATGGCTCATGTCGGCATACGCTTTCACGCGGTCTATATTCTGTTTTCGCTGATAGGTGAATGCATCTATGGAGTGGTGGTCTTTTATATACTTCATGTTTTGCGTGTTGTCGTCTGTATAGTTAGTGTATTCTACAGAAATGTTCCCCCATTTGTGTTTGTAGTACAGGCTGGCATTGTGCAAGTAGTCTTTTCCTTTGTTTAGGGAGTTTGCATCCGAAAACAGGTTGTTCACGCTATATGCATCTGATTTGTTCCGGGGGGCATATAGTCCGTTGTATGACAGTTCCAGTGATTGGGTATCATCTAAGTTATACGCTATGTTTGTGTATACGTTATGTTTGTTGCTAGTTGATTTGGTGTGATTTTCCGAGTCGATGTCATAGATGTCGTTTCCCAATGTATGTTTTGCTGTAGTTGTGCTTTTACTTATTTGTTTGTTGTCAGCAATTGAATACATTAGGTCGAACGACCATTTGGGGCTAGTCAGAAACAAACTTCCCACACCGCTGAAAGAATTTTCATGCTGGTTGATCCATGTAGCCTGTACCTGTCCATTCATGGTGTATCTATTTTCTTTTTTCAGTACCACATTGATAACGGCACCTTTAATGTGTAGTTGTGGAGGAGCATTGTAGATAACTTCCACTTTCTCCACTTTTTCGGCCGGCAATGTTTTTAAATATTCAATGAGTTGTTCGGTACTCAGGCTGGAGACTTTGCCGGATATTAATATGGTAGTGCCGTTCGCTCCTGCTAAGTTGAGGCTGTTTCCATCTGTGCTGCTGATACTGGGCAGTTCTTTCAGTAGTTCGTGAGCATTAGCGATTATTTTATTTTGTTTTACTGACTGCAAATCGTAGGTTAATCTATTGTTAATCATTCGAATAACCGGCCGTTCTGCCTTTACGATTACTTCGTCCAGTTTACTGTCTGATTCCTTTAAAATTATATTTCCTATTTGTTCTTTAGATGAGTTCAAGCACATAGCTTCGTATGCCAGATGTTGGAACATCAACCGATAGGGCTTTTCCGTCATCGGAAGAGTGAACCGCCCTTCCTTGTCCGTTATGGTTCCGGCTATAAAGGTTGAGTCCTGCTTTTGCAGAATGATGGCAACACCTTCTATGGCAACACTGTCTTTGTTTATTACCTGTCCGACAATATTACTTGTTTGTGCGTGGCTTTGTGTGATATACACCAGTGCCAGTAAAATGTATAGGTACCTCATTGTTTATTTATAAATTAGATTTGTTTGAATACTCGGGGCATATTGGCAGCGAGGGTCAGGATAATCCCAATTCTTTTCTCCATACGCTTTTATAACTTTTACTAGGCATCGTCTGTGGTTCTTTCTACAAAACTCAAAAATGTGACATTTCGTGCAGGCACTATTTTCCCGAAACTGAGTTTGTCCCATTTCAAATAAGGCTTTAGCTCTCGGCGATTGCCAAATTTCTGCTAATGTCTGTTCTTTTAAGTCTCCTAAAATGAATTGAGGATGCCAATATAGTTGTTCGCAAAGTGTAACTTTTCCGTCGGGCAATACGAATAATCGATTTTCTAGAATTCCGCATGACCCTCCTTTAAAGCATTGGTCGTTAGGTTTTCCTTTATATTGTGACATCTTTCTTTTACATTGTTAGAGCTTTAACGTCTGGGCTCTGCAGGTGCAGTTGGATTTGGATTTGGCTTCGGTGCAACAACCGTACCAGAACCTGCTACAGTGCAGGTACCAGAACCTACTACATTACATTTAACTGCTACAGAAAAGATACAAATAGCTCTTGCTTCTGCTCCTCCTTTTACATCTATCATTTCTTGGATATCCAATGAATCGGGGATGTTTTCCAATGTCGTAATAGATTTCATCTTATACGTTTTGGGTATAAACCTACTCTATAAACTTTTCGGTATCCGTTCCTGCTGATTATACAGATTAGGTTCTGTACTTATTTAATTTACCGGTAATAAAATAGTCATTTTGATGTTCTGTCAGATGGTTCTAAATCCCAATCGTCATCTGTTATATCCAGGGTGTCATCAAACCATTCCCAACCATTTTGGGTAAGTACCCAAATGCCTCCCTTTATTTGAGACATTTCATCAAGTAATAATGCATCTTTTAAGTTCATAGTTATATATTTTTGTTTTCTATGTTGCAAAGGTAAGCAGTTTGGTATAGAGCATTTATAATAAAAACATAATCATTTTATAATCTTTTTGACTTGAAACGATTATCTTTGCATTCTAAAATAGATTATAAGATGAAGAAATATTATTATATAACATTAGTAGCAATTGTGGCAACAGTCTGTCTGCAAGTAAGTTATATAAATAGTCTGTATAATCGATATGTTGATGAAAAAATAATAGGGATAGAAGATATAGTACAAAAACTTTCTACTCGTGAAAGGATAATTCGAGATGCATTAAGAGTAGGGGTAAAACCTAAAGAGCGTCCTAGAATAATGCGAAAACATATATCGCATATGACTCAGGAGGAAATAGACAGTCTTCGTCGTTTACCGGGAGGCGCAGATACTATTGATGTTATAGCAGCTCAAAAAGCAGGAATTGGAGGAACCGCTGGGGAAATAGTTGACCAGCTGATGCAAGATCTTCTATTGAAGTCTGGTTTTCCCTTGAATTTAAACACTTTGGACAGCCTTTGGCGTGCGTCAGACAGCATTGTCCGTCATCCTCATCAATTCTTTCTTTATGATAAAGACACCGTAATGATTTCTTCTGTTGGAGACTTGGAAAGCCATACGCCTGATTATGTATCTCAGCTTCATCCTATTGGCACAAAAGGCTTGCAATATCTTCAGATAAAGGCAGATATTCCTATGTCTCATTTTCTAAGACATCAGCTTTGGACGCTGGCTCTTTCTGCCTGCATGATGTTGCTGGTATTGCTTTGTCTGTTTTTCCAGCTGACTGCCATTCGCCGGAAGGAAGCATTGCTTCGCAAGAGGGAGATGACCATCAATGGCACTATTCATGATTTGAAGTCTCCATTGAACAGTGTTATTACGATGATGGGGTGGTTGAAACAGACAGCACCCGACAAAGAGACCAAGGAGATGCTTGAAACGAGTAAAGCGGGTGTTAGGCGTTTGATTTCCAATATAGAAGCCTTATTAATGACCGCACGCATGGACCGCCGGCAGGTGGTATTGAATAAAAGCCTGATCGATGTTCCGGAAATGGCAGAGGGAGTGAAGAAGGAGTTGTCCTGCCTCTATCCGGGCAAGCCCCATACCATCTGCATCATCAATGAGCTTCCTGCGGGTTTGCAGGTAATGGCCGACGGTATGTATATAGAGAACGTGATTCGCAATCTGATGGAGAATGCCTTGAAATATTCGGATGCAGGAGTGAGGATAGAGGTCTCGCTCTCCATTGTGAATGAGCGGTTGTGTGTATCTGTCAAAGACAATGGTTGGGGTATCGCCCCATGCCATCAGAGGAAATTGTTCACCCAGTTCTATCGGGTCCCCCGAAGCGAAGAGCAACAGCAGAAGGGTTACGGCATAGGATTGGCGCAATCCCAATATATTATAAATGAACATGGAGGGGAGATAATGGTGAAGAGTGCCGAAGGTGAAGGAAGCACTTTTACATTCATTATTCCATGTCGTTGATTGAAAGGAGAAAAGACGGATGGAGAAGACAAAAGTTTTGTTTGTAGACGATGACATCGCATTGGGTCAAGTGGTGATTTTGGCATTAAGGGCTTCGGGCTATGCTGCGGAGTATTGCACTACGCTGGTAGGGATTCAGGGTGTGGTTCAGGAAATGCAGCCGGACATAATGGTGCTGGATGTAGAGATAGGAGAGAAGAATGGAATAGATGCCGTTGCGGAACTCAAGCTGACGGCTCCCGATACACCGGTTTTATTTGTCTCTTCACACATAGCCGGTTCGGAAGTGGCAAGGGCGCTGGATGCAGGTGGCATCGCTTATCTGCGAAAGCCTTTCGAAATGGAGGAGTTGGTGGCTTACATACGCAGGCACACGCCATGTTTTCATCCGAAAGGACTATCCATCGGAATGTTCAATCTGAGAGCCGGAGACAGTATGTTGTTCAAAGGCGAGGAACCTGTGAGAAGGCTGACTGATTTTGAATATAAACTGCTGAAATTGTTGGCACAGAACATGAATCAAACAGTAAGTCGCGAACAGATAGTGCAGGAACTGTGGGAGGGTACTTCCGGCAGCGAGCAGAGTTTGAATAACTATGTGGCGAGATTGCGGAAATATCTGTCGGAAGACGAGAGCCTGTCCTTGGAAACTGTGCCAAGAACAGGATATATGCTTTCCATTTTAGGAACTCAGCCGCGCGTTTTATGAGATTGCCTCCAATACATTGACAATCTCTACCACATACATTTTGTGAAAGCCTCCGTGTGCTTCTCCATACCATCGGTTGATAATGCTTTGGTCGATAAAGTCTTCCGGCTTAATCATATCGGCATACAGTTTCTTGCACTCAAAGGTCAGCCGGGCCTGTTCAAAAGTAATACTTCCATTTTCGGTGAATAAGGGTTGAAGTCCTGTTGCTTTCACTTTATCTATGTCTCGCCCTGACTTAGAACCGCAAATTTTATGAACATCCTTATGCTCTTCGCCCAAGAAAGAGAGAGTGAGATAATCATTCTGCTCTATGAAATCGAACGTGTAGCGTTCGGGGCGGATAAAAATGAAGGCTACCGGCTTGTTCCATAAGAATCCGATGCCGCCCCAGTTGGCAGTCATTGTATTGAATTTATCTTTTGTACCGGCGGTTACCAGCATCCATTCTTTGCTGATTGTCTCAAACATGTTGTCTTTCAGCTCTTTTACTTCTATCTTTTTCATTGTCTTTATTTGTTTATGTGCACAAAGATATAAACAATAAAATGACTATGCGGTTAATATTTTGGTATTTATTGGGTATATATTGTTTATTGTAGTCTGGCATTCAAGTATCAGATTACTCCGTGGAAAGTATGGCGGTTGGCTCATGGCAAGATGCCGGCACGCTCAATGAAAGAAGCAAAGATGCTCCGAAAATTGAAAGAAGCAAAGATTATTGTAGATATTGTGTAGCTGCGGAAAGGATAAATAGTGTAAAACTTTTCCTTTCACTTTTTTAAAATCAAAAGTCGATTTGCTATCTTTGTCCGACATTTAAGAATTTTAAAAAGAAAGGATACAACAGTGGCAAACGATGTGGTTTTAACCCCGATGATGAAGCAGTTTTTTGAGTTGAAGGCAAAGCATCCCGATGCGATTATGCTTTTCAGGTGTGGAGATTTCTATGAAACCTATTCCGAAGATGCTGTTGTTGCTTCTGAAATACTGGGAATTACACTGACCAAGCGTGCCAACGGACAAGGTAAGAGTGTGGAAATGGCGGGCTTCCCGCATCACGCTTTGGATACTTATTTGCCGAAACTGATACGTGCCGGTAAGCGTGTGGCCATTTGCGACCAGTTGGAAGACCCGAAGCTGACAAAGAAGCTGGTGAAGAGGGGTATTACCGAATTGGTGACTCCGGGGGTTGCCATCAATGACAATGTGCTTTCGTATAAAGAAAATAACTTTTTGGCGGCAGTTCATTTCGGCAAGTCTGCGTGCGGTGTTGCTTTTTTGGATATTTCTACAGGTGAGTTTCTAACGGCGGAAGGACCGTTTGACTATGTGGATAAGCTGTTGAATAACTTTGCTCCCAAAGAAATTTTGTTTGAACGTGGAAAGCGGGGAATGTTCGAAGGTAACTTCGGCAATAAGTTCTTTACGTTTGAGCTGGAAGACTGGGTGTTTACCGAGACTTCTTCCCGCGAGAAGCTGCTGAAACATTTTGAAACGAAGAATTTAAAAGGCTTTGGTGTGGAGCATCTTAAGAACGGCATCATCGCTTCGGGTGCCATTCTGCAATATCTGGACATGACGCAACATTATCAAATCGGCCATATCACTTCGCTTTCGCGTATTGAGGAAGACCGCTATGTGCGCTTGGATAAATTCACTGTCCGAAGTCTGGAATTGCTGGGCAGTATGAATGATGGTGGTACGAGCCTGCTGGATGTTATCGACAAAACCATCAGTCCGATGGGAGCACGTCTGCTGAAACGCTGGGTGGTGTTTCCATTGAAGGATGAGAAGCCTATCAATGAACGTTTGGATGTGGTGGAGTATTTCTTCCGCGAACCGGATTTTAAAGAGTTCATAGAAGAGAAAATGCATCTCATCGGTGATTTGGAACGCATCGTGTCCAAGGCTGCCGTGGGACGTATCTCTCCGCGTGAGGTGGTTCAGCTGAAGGTGGCGCTGCAAGCCATCGAGCCTATCAGGAATGCTTGCCTGAATGCCGATAATGACAGTTTGCGGCGTATTGGTGAACAACTCAATCTCTGTCTTAATATACGCGAGAAAATAGCCAAAGAGATAAAGAATGATCCTCCGTTGCTGGTGAACAAGGGAGGTGTGATAGCCGATGGAGTCAGTGAAGAGCTGGACGAGTTGCGCCGCATTGCTTTCTCGGGGAAGGATTATTTGTTGCAGTTGCAGCAGCGTGAGAGTGACCAGACCGGCATCCCCAGCTTGAAGATTGCCTATAACAATGTATTCGGTTATTATATAGAGGTGCGTAATGCACATAAGGACAAAGTGCCTGCCGAGTGGATTCGCAAACAGACGTTGGTGAATGCAGAGCGTTATATCACACAGGAGCTGAAGGAATACGAAGAAAAGATTCTGGGTGCGGAAGATAAGATTATGGCACTCGAAACCAAGCTTTATAATGATTTGGTTCTTTCCCTTGCCGAATATATCCCTGCCATTCAGATAAATGCCAATCAGATAGCCCGTCTGGACTGTCTGCTTGCTTTTGCCAATGTTGCCGAAGCGAATAAGTACATCCGTCCGATAGTAGAGGACAGTGATGTGCTGGATATTAAGCAGGGACGCCATCCGGTGATAGAGAAACAGCTTCCGGTGGGAGAGAAGTACATTGCCAATGATGTGTATCTGGATACCGACAGTCAGCAGATTATCATTATCACGGGACCTAATATGGCAGGTAAATCGGCTTTACTTCGCCAGACGGCATTGATTACGCTGTTGGCGCAAATCGGGTGTTTTGTTCCTGCAGAGAGTGCCCGTATCGGTATGGTGGATAAGATATTCACCCGTGTGGGTGCCAGCGATAATATATCGGTGGGAGAGTCTACCTTTATGGTAGAAATGAATGAGGCAGCAGATATCCTGAACAACCTTTCTCCACGCAGTCTGGTGCTGTTTGACGAGTTGGGCCGGGGGACTTCCACTTACGATGGCATCTCTATTGCATGGGCGATTGTGGAGCACATCCATGAACATCCGCGTGCAAAGGCGCGTACGCTTTTTGCTACTCACTATCATGAGCTGAATGAAATGGAGAAATCCTTCAAACGCATTAAAAACTACAATGTATCGGTGAAGGAGGTCGATAATAAAGTCATCTTTCTGCGTAAGTTGGAGAGGGGAGGCAGTGAGCACTCTTTTGGTATCCATGTGGCGAAAATGGCCGGTATGCCGAAGAGTATCGTGAAACGTGCAAACGATATCCTACACCAATTGGAGACGGACAACCGTCAGCAGGGAATTGCCAAACCGACGGCGGAGATAGCTTCCGGCCGAGATGGGATGCAGCTTAGTTTCTTCCAACTGGACGACCCCGTACTGTGTCAGGTACGTGATGAGATTCTGAATTTGGATGTCAATAATCTGACTCCTCTTGAAGCTTTGAATAAACTGAATGATATCAAGAAAATAGTCGGAGGTGTGTCAAAGCATTGATGATGCTGTCAAATCGTCAACGGTATATACTTTTGATACAACCTCTTTTTAAACCTCAATGCTTATGAAAATTTTTTTTATTCTATGCTGTCTGTGGATAGCATGTTGCGCGATTTCTGCACAAGAACCGTGTCCCCAAGTAATTCCCGCTCTTCAGCAATGGAAAGGTGGCAGTGGCAAACTGGCTCTTCCTGCCGAAGGTAATATTGTCGTCAACCCTGCTGATGAGGCTGTGCTTTTGTCTACCGCCGAGATATTGGCAGATGACTTGAGCATGATGATGGGGTGGGACTATTCCGTGAAAATCGGCAAACCGGGCAAAAATGATATTTATATGGCTTTGATGAAGCCGGACAAGGAGTTGGGTGATGAAGGCTATAAACTGTCGGTGAACCGGTATGCCGGGATTGAAGCGCCCACCCGAAAGGGAGTGTTCTGGGGAACCCGTACGCTGCTACAGATGCTTTATAAGCAGCAGGGAAAGATTTCGAAAGGAACGGCACGCGACTTCCCTTTATTTCCTAACCGTGGCTTTATGATTGATGCCGGTCGCAAGTTCTTTACATTGGACTATTTGAAGCAATATGTGAAGATACTTTCTTTCTATAAGATGAATGAGTTCCAGATTCATCTGAACGATAACGGCTTTCCTCAGTTCTTTGACAATGACTGGAACAAGACTTATGCTGCATTCCGTCTTGAAAGTGAACGTTTTCCCGGTCTGACCGCAAAAGACGGCTCGTATACCAAGAAAGAGTTTACCGATTTGCAACGGCTGGGTATGGAATATGGGGTGAATGTGATTCCTGAAATAGACATTCCTGCCCATTCATTGGCGTTCACTCACTATAACCCCGAAATAGGCAGCAAAGAGTATGGTATGGACCATTTGGATTTGTATAAGGAGGAAACCTATCATTTTGTAGATTCGTTGCTGGACGAGTATATCGGAGGAGAGAATCCCGTGTTTATAGGCCCTGATGTGCATATCGGTACGGATGAATACAATAAGAAAGAAGCCGAGCAGTATCGTTATTTCACTGACCGCTACTTGAAGTACATTGAGAAGTATGGTAAGACTCCGCGTATGTGGGGAGGCTTGAAATGGCTTCCCGGAAAGACTCCTGTAAAGGCAGAGGGAGTAACGGTAAATGCGTGGTCGTATGACTGGGTAGATCCGGAAGTATCTTTAAAAGATGGATATAAGCTTATCAATACTTGCGATACCTATCTGTATATTGTGCCTGGTGCGGGCTACTATCGCGAGTTTTTGGACCATCAATGGCTGTATGAGACATGGACTCCCTGGATGATAAACCGCAAGCAGACACTTCCCGAAGGCACTCCGGGGGTATTGGGCGGAATGTTTGCCGTATGGAATGACCAGTGTGGTAACGGTATTTCGCAACAGGATGTGCATATCCGTGCTTTTCCGGCCGTTCAGGTGCTGACCGAAAGACTGTGGAAGGGAGACAACAAACAAGTGCCTTATAAAGCATTTGAGGCTCTTTGCAAAGAGATGCCCGAAGCGCCGGGCATTAACCTGTCGGGTAAAATTTCTCCCAATAAAGATGTCGCCCTGACGGTTCCCGGCAAGGAACTGCTCTTTACCGGTAAGGATACGGTTCAGACAGCTTTGCAGGAAGTGGGTTATCCCTATACGGTGGAATTCAAAATCTGTCCGGACGAAAAGACGAATATCAGCGGTGTGCTGTTTAAAGGCGCTCATGCCACGGTATATACAAACTGGGAGAATACGGGGCGGATTGCCTTCTCTCGCGACGGTTACACATTTGTGTTTAATTCTTATCGTCTTCCGGCCGGCAGATGGTCTTCCATCCGCATCGAAGGAGATTATAAGGGCACTTCCCTGTATGTGGACGGTAAATTGCAGGAGCGTCTGGAGGGCAGAACCATGAGGGTCTATAATCCCAAATATAAGTCGATGGATCAGATGCGTTATCAAGAAACCTTGGTCTTTCCTTTGCAGCAGATAGGAGATACGCTGAATGGATTCCAGGGAAAACTGAAAGATGTAAGTTGCAGGCAGGGAGAAATGTAATGCTTTTATGATTGTTATGACTGAGTATGAGAGCACGATTTAAATTATATTTATGCGGTATATTATTCCTTTTATGCTGTTGTGATGAATATAAGAAAGATTCAATATGTTTGCAAGACATAGAGGTTGAACAGTTATCTTTCAAATTATATCCCACTGACAGTTTATTAATATATCCTCTTAGCATAAATGTTTGGCGGAACTACCTGATTATAATGGAGCCCAAATTGAAGGACTCCATTTATTCCATTTGGGACCGTGATGATTTTGCTCATTTGTTTTCATGCGGCAGGAAAGGGAATGGCCCTAATGAGTTAATAAATCCGCGACGTGATTATTACGCTTCTACCGATAGCAGCTTCTTTATCTTGGACTCTGATATAGAGCGAGAAGTTTGCTTTGAGGATAAAACGCTGGTAATAAAAAGGAATAATGATATCACTCTTCCTGATGCTATCAATCAATTAGTGAGATTGGGGGATGATTACTACATATTGGCAGGTTTGACAAACGGAAGCACCGGTGAACATATTATATATAAGAATGGCGGATATAGTTCTTTTGGAGAATTTCCCCGGAAATCAGAGAATGAAGAGAGGCGATTCTTTACTAATTATAAGCTGACAGCCGGAGATATTGCCCATGATTGTATATGTGATTTCTATCTTTATCAGAATTTGATACGCATTTATGACATAAAGGGTAATTTGTTGAAACATATACAGGTAATAGACAATGCTTGTGTTCCTTCGACTTCTGTTGAACTAAGGCCGGTGTTTCATGAATTAAAGTTTAATTCCAAATATATTGCCGTTTTGTATAATAACAAATATAGTACAGAAGAAATCTATTCGGACGAGAAGCTTATCCAGGAATTGCAACTTTGGAACTGGAAAGGCGAATTGAAGAAGCGCATCTGTTTTGATTTCCCTTTTGACATCTATGCTATATCGGAAGATGATATTCTTTATGCTGTTAATTCCGGCCGACCCGACTATATTTATACTTATGACCTTAAATGAAATCTGAGTGTTAGCAGACATGCACCCACACATACTGACGCACAGCCCTACACGTACGCATATATAGGCTTACACGTATTTACGTGCGAGCCCTTGTGTACGTACGTGTAAAACTGGCTCACCGGCAAAAATGAGAGGACAATTCTATGTTTTAAGGCTATGCCAAAGTCAAGGGAACAAAAAAACGTTTGTCAGAAGGGGGAGGAAACTAATCAAATCTTGTCCGAAAAGTGTCCCCATGTAATTTCTACTGCGCCAGAATCTTTCAATGCTAAAATCAAACTGTTCAGAGCTAAAGAAGTTCTTTCTTTTCCGCATTGCTAAGCTGTATGGTTGTTCCCACTAAAAATCTACTGACCCGGAATATCTTTGGAGCGTAAACACTGGCTGCTGTCTGTTGACTGCAAATATTCGCTGATGAAACATGCTTTGAATCACGAAGGACATGGACTGAGCTTGTCCGCCGGTGTCGGTTATAAATTTTAATGCAATGAATCGATAGTGCTTTCAGGGAATGAATAAAAACTAAACTAACAATCCGTCAAAATGAGAATGCCGATGCGGACGAGAAGCGCATCGGCATTTTGACTGGTTATTGCTCGCGTCATGGACAGGGCCCCGTAATTCCTTTCCGATAGAAGAATTTAACCTTTCCATCCGCTTGCTATTCAAAAAAAAGAAGTACATTTGTTTCATCATCAAACCATAAGCATTATGACCATCATTGCCAACCCTATTTACGACGCTGTTTTCAAATTCCTGATGGAAGACAAGAAAGTGGCCAAGATACTGCTCTCCGCATTGCTGAAAAAGGAGATCATAGACCTGGAGATGCGCCGCCACGAGTATACATCCATGGAGCAGACACGCATCTCGCTCTTCCGCATCGACTTCTCGGCAAAGATTCGCGAGCACGACGGTTCGGAACACCTTGTCCTTATCGAGCTGCAAAAGACCTGGCTGATTACGGAGACCTTGCGCTTCCGCCAGTACCTGGGCACGCAGTACCTCAACAAGGAGAACATCATCGAAGAGAAGAACGAGCACGGACAAAAACGGACCTATGGGTTGCCCATCATTTCCATCTACATCCTGGGGCATCCCCTGGGCGACCTCACCGAGCCGGTGGTCTATGTGCGCCGCAGCTATCTGGACTATGATGACCATCCGCTCCCTGCTCCCGACCCTTTCATCGAGAGTCTGACGCATGACAGCATCATCGTACAGATCCCGTTCCTCACCGGACGCACCCGCAACCGCTTGGAACGTCTGCTGAGCGTGTTCGACCAGGAATACCGGCAGCCCGACAGCGAGCATTATCTGGAAATAAACGATGAGCACATGGACGAGGAAGTGAAGTATGTGGTGCACCGCCTGCTGAAGGCCGCTGCCGCACCCGCCGTTCGCCGTGCCATGGAGATAGAGGACGAGATTCTTTCGGAAATAGAGGACAGGGATACGACAATAATGCTCAAGAATAAGGTGATAGAGGAAAAAGAGCAGGTCATTGAGGAAAAAGAGCAGGTCATTGAACAGAAAGAGCAGGTCATTGAACAGAAAGAGCAGATGATTCGTTCCATGGTTAAGATGCTCTGTAACAATGGAGCATCAATGGACGAGATATCCGGACAATTAGGAATACCTATGGAACAAATCAAACAATATATCGATTCATGATACCACTGTGACGCTCCGGAAAAGATACGGACATATTTTTACAGCCCATAAAAGCCATCTTGGTTTTCGTGTGCCTTGATACCAATGTTTGCTTTATAAATATTGCAGAGAGAATTATATTTCCTCGCACACCCTCATTTCCATTCCTTTATACACCACAACAATCTTGTGTAACTGTGTGCTGCCCACGGTATTCTGCACCGTATCGGTATCTGCATACCGATTGGCTTGGGCAATACCCTCTTTCCGAAGTTCCTCCACACAGTCTTCGGGATCCTTGTACTTGGCATACTTCAATTCGATGATGTAGCTGTGTTGCATATCCGGATAGATATCCAGCAATGGGCACAGGAAAATGTCAGCATATCCGGCTTGTGTGTCGGCCTCGGAGATGGGACGGTAGAAGCGGTTTTGAGCTGTCATGGCAAGAGTGAAACCATGTACGAAAAACTCGCCTTTCTGCTTGTCGCGTTGCGAGGCATAACGCTTCAAACAGTCCGCTATATAGCCGAAGTAAGATTGCCATGCCCCGTCGTAGGCTAAAGCCGAAGCAAGCTCGTCTTTCTCATGGTTGCTGAAACTGAGGTCGGCTTCATTGTACGTGTTCAGCAGATAGGTGTAGAGCTGCTCCTGCACCACTTGGTTGGGAATAGTAAGTTTGGTCTTTCCCTTATACATTCCGCTGATAGTAAGCATACCGAAATAATAGAGCAGGCTCACGAAATTGTCGGAATCCACAATGTTGGCAGCCGGAAAGCTTTCTTTTAACTCGCCGGTAATGTAACCTTGGCTCACTAAGGTCTGTATGGCGGAGGCATCGTGCGCAAACTCTTTGTCCTTGCGGATGAGCATACGCAATTTTTCGTAATCGATACGAATATTGCTCTCTATCATATTTCTGGGTACTCTGCCATTATTGTCTATATAGTTTTTGACAAAATAAAGCACCATATTGGAATTGTATAGCGTAGTTTCTCCATAGCACTCCTGTGCAAAGCAGTAGTTGTCATACCATGGTTTCATCAGCCCTATCAACTCATCGATGGTATGATTGAAAGAGATTTTGGTAGAATAATAAGCCAGCATTTCGCGTACCTCGGCTTCGGTGAACCCCATCATTTGGTTAAATTTCGATGAGAGAGAGTAGTTGGTACCGATGTTGAAGCCGCTGGTCAGGTCGTCCATCGTCACGGGGCTTACACCGGTGATAAAGCAACGCTTGATACTGGAATAAGTCCCGGCTTTTACCTTGTTAAAAAAGGCGCGCAGATAACCTTCTTTGTGCGTCTCTTCGGTATATCGGCGCAGGCTGTCGGCATCGGAGAGAATGGCGTTTGTGAAGTGGTCATACTCATCAATGAAGAGATATATCTTCTGGCCTGCACGGGCACATACCTGATAGAGAAAGTCCAATTGCTCCACTGCTCCCTTTGCCGCACACAATCCTTCTAATGTATCTTGGGGCAGATATTCAGCATATATCTTGCAGAAATTTTCAAAAGTAATGCCACAATGTGCATCCAGTCCGCTGCGGTAATTGTGCAATTCGCCATTAATACCGGAAAAGTTGAGATACAGCACCAGGTAACTATTGCGGTCATCTGTAGGATGCTTCCCTATGTAGAGGTCGCCAAACAGGGCGTCAAACTTGTCACGGGTACGCACATCATAATAGTGTTGCAGCATATTCAGTGTCAGACTCTTGCCGAAACGACGTGGACGGATAAAGAAGAAATACCGGTCCGAACGTTCTATTAAAGGGATAAACGAAGTCTTGTCCACGTAATAATAATTGTCAAGACGAATATCTTCGAAATTCATCATGCCGTATGGCAACAACTTCATATCTGATGATACATATTCCATAATTCAGTTTATTTATGAGTCCACTTTGAACTAGTGTAAACAAAGATACGCTCTTTCCGCTGCTTTTACAAATAAATGTTCGTACTTTTTAGCCTCTATTCACTGAGCCAGCTCTTTCAGTATCATTTCTATTTTTTGAAAGAGTTGCCCTATGTGCGCTCCGTCTACAAAAGCATGGCTTACGGTGAAGGCGATGGGCATAACCAATCTTCCTTCGCGTGGCACTACTTTGCCGGCATTCATCAGCGGATAGTCCAGTGGATGGTCGGGAGCCATCTGCGTGTAGGTGAGCGAAGTGAAATAAAGCTGAGGCGTGGCGCTCAGTTGGATGATGTCAAAATCACCTTGCTCTGCAATCACTTTTTCGGCTCCATACGGGTCGCCGTCTTCGGGAATATGATGGACGATGTGGTATGCTTCGGCATAAAAACGCTCAAAATCCTCGTGGTAAGGGATGCGCACGGTGTAGAAAGTCTTGCCGGGGACGGCGATGGGTGAGATGATGTCCACCTGGTCATGATAGACTACTTGTCCGTTTTTGTCCGTGCGGAAACGGAATTCCTTCACCTCGTTGGCGGCCCGGAGTATGGCATAGAGATAATACAGGAAAAAAGAACGTCCGGAGGCTTTTGCCGCAGCAAGGGCCTCGCCGCACTCTACTTCGCTGGTAATGGATATCCATGAGTTGTGGAAAGTGCGGAAGAAATTGTAGTTGTCCCGACGTTCCCAGGTGTCAATGTCTATGATATGTTTCATTTGTTTTTAGCCGGCTTGAAAGAGTGATACATAAAATGTGCTCCGATGAGGATAAACGGAATGCTGAGCCATTGCCCCATATTGAGCATCATGCTGTCTTCGTATGCCTCTTGGCTGGCTTTGATGAACTCTACAAAGAAGCGGAAAACGAAGATGGTGGTGAGGCAGTAGCCGAAATAGAACCCCGGAAGGAGGGAGGTTTTGTATTTCTTGTATAAAGACAGTCCTATGACGAAGATGATGAGATAGGCTATGGCTTCATAGAGTTGTGCCGGATGGCGCGGTTCCATTCCTTCGCGGGGGAAAATGAACGCCCAGGGCACATTACTCAGTTTGCCGACTATCTCGCCATTCATCAAGTTGCCCAAACGGATAAAACAGGCGGCGATAGGGGTGGCAATGGCAATGTTGTCGAGTACCGAAAGGTAGTTTAATTTCATTTTGCGGGCATAAAACCAAAGGGAAAGTAGCAATCCGATGGTTCCTCCGTGGCTCGCTAAACCTTGATAGCCTGTCCATTTGATGCCTCCGTCTGTAAACTTGACGGGAAGAATCATTTCGAGAGGGTGGGAAAGCCAATAGCTCGGTTCATAAAACAGGCAATGCCCCAACCGTGCGCCTACAACGATACCCAGCAGGCAGTAAATAAAGAGGGAGTCAAATTTCTCATACGGAATCTTTTGGTCTTTATACAGTTTGGAGATGACCCAATAGGCCAGAATCAACCCTGTGACAAACAGGATGGAGTAGTAACGGATGGTGATGCCGAAGATGGAGAAAGCTTCTATCTCGGGATTCCACACGATATGGAGTAATTGATGCATAATCTTGGGGTTTATGAATGACAACTATTGAATTTCTTTTCTACTTTGCGATAAGTGGGCATGTCTACTTTCAGTTTCTCGCCCAGTTCAATCATATCGAACAGCATTCCCTGTATTTCCGATTCATGGCCTTTGGCAATGTCCTTTTGCATAGAGGCAGTGCTTTGGGGGTCTAGCTTATCAATGATTTTCAGGTTGTATTCTATCGGGTCTTCGGGGAATATGATGCCCATGCGACGTCCCATTTCGCTGCTTTCGCGAGACAGGCCGATGAAGGTGTCGCGTTCTTCGCCGGGATGCTGCAATGCGCCCATCGGGACATTGTGATAAGCTCCTGTGCATGCCATGGCGGAGATGAAAGACCATTTGATGAAGGTGTCGCGGTTGATGTCTTCCGAAATGTCTGCCTTGATGCCTGCATCTCTCAGTGCATTAGCAACGGCTTCCAGTCGTCCGGGAGCTATTTCTTGTTCGGGGCGTGCTCCGAAAACAAGGCGGAATATCTTGCCCATTTGCGTGATTTCGCCTGTGCCGGACACGAAACCGACAATGTATATGCAACCGTCGAGTACCGTTACACGTGGAACAAGTCGGCCGATGCGGGGACCGGTTCCGTAAACATTCAAGATGGGGATTACCAAGGTGTCTTGATGCGAGGCGCGTTCCAGAACATCCTGAATGGAGTTGATGGAATATCCTTTTACACAAACGAAAATGACATCTGCCTGTTCGTTATATTCTTCGGCTGTGCAGGCTTTTACGGGAAGATAATGTTCGCCTTTTAAATCCGACTTCAGGTGAAGTCCTTTTTCGCGGATGGCTTCCAGGTGTTTGCCACGGGCAATGCACGTTACGTCCTTTCCTGCTAAAGCAAGAAAACCGGCGATGCTACCTCCCACGCCGCCGGTTCCTATGATAAGAAATTTATTCATATTAATCGTTTGTTTTATACATTGAAGCGGAAGTGCATGATGTCGCCATCCTGTACCACATATTCCTTGCCTTCAATGCCCATCTTTCCGGCTTCCTTGACGGCCGCTTCCGAACCATATTGAATATAGTCTTCGTATTTGATGACTTCGGCACGGATAAAGCCTTTTTCAAAGTCGGTATGGATGACTCCGGCACATTGGGGAGCTTTCCAGCCTTTGCGGTAAGTCCATGCTTTTACTTCCATTTCTCCGGCTGTGATGAATGTTTCCAGATCCAACAGTTTGTAAGCTGCTTTAATCAAACGGTTGACACCCGATTCTTCCAAACCTGCTTCCTGAAGGAACATCTGACGGTCTTCGTATGTTTCCAGTTCTGCAATGTCGGCTTCTGTTTTGGCAGCTACCACTAGGATTTCCGCGTTCTCTTCTTTGACGGCCTCGCGCACCATTTCAACATATTTGTTACCGTTGACTGCGCTTGCTTCGTCCACATTGCACACATACATCACCGGCTTGGAAGTCAGCAGGAACAATTCTTTGGCAATTTTTTGTTCGTCTTTGCTTTCAAATTGTACGGTGCGGGCAGACTTGCCCTGCTCCAATGCTTCTTTGTATCTGACAAGCACTTCGTATGTTTGTTTAGCCGCCTTGTCACCTCCGGTCTGTGCCTGTTTCTGCACTTTTTGGATACGGCTTTCAATGGTTTCCAAATCTTTCAGCTGAAGTTCGGTATCGATGATTTCTTTATCGCGTACAGGGTCTACACTTCCGTCCACGTGAGTTACATTCTCATCGTCAAAGCAGCGGAGTACGTGTAAGATAGCGTCTGTCTCACGAATATTGGCTAAGAATTTGTTTCCTAATCCTTCGCCTTTGCTGGCGCCTTTCACCAGACCGGCAATATCCACAATTTCGACAGTGGTAGGAACGATGCGTCCCGGATGAACCAGCTCGGCAAGCTTGGTCAAACGTTCATCGGGAACAGTGATTACGCCGACATTTGGTTCGATTGTACAAAAAGGGAAGTTGGCTGCTTGAGCCTTTGCATTTGATAAGCAATTAAAAAGTGTCGACTTTCCTACGTTCGGAAGGCCGACAATGCCACATTGTAAAGCCATTATCTATCTGTTTTTTTGATTATTATCCATTAATTTGCCTGCAAAGATAACCATTCTTTTTTTATCGTGCTTCATATTAAAGATAGAATTGGCTTGGAGCTACGAAAAAAGGCAGTCATCGCGACTGCCTTTTTGTTTAAAATTTTATGAAAAGTGTTAGATTGTTAGTTAAATGAACATTTTATTTATCCATAGTTACGGTCATTTCAGGTACTAGTATATATTCTTTCTTCTTAGAATTCCATTTATAATATTCGGTAGTAATGCTCTTATTTCCGTGAATATAACGGATGCAGAGGTTGTTTTCCCAACAGTTTTTGTTGCTGTTCCATTTTTGACTTTCATCTTCGGTACGTTGTTGGTTTGTATCGTACTTATAATTGTGCTTCATATAATTGGTCAGCATATTACCGTCCATCTTGAAAACAGTTTCCGAAATGATTACTCCGTTTACTTCTTCAGTGTTGTGAACCAGGTTGTCGCCCGGCTTTGCTGCGGAAATTGTAAGGCTGGCAATAAACAACATTACTACAGAGAGCATTCCTTTCAAAAAAATAATTTTCTTCATGATATCAGTATATTAGATTGTTACTTTCATATTGTTTTCAAAAGCGGTGCAAATGTACAAAAAGAAATTGAAATACCTAACAAACCTGCAATAAAAAGACGATATTTTTGCAATATGTCACTAGATAAACAAATATTAAGAATTAGGTACTTTCAATATGTAACAGAATGTATTTAAAGAGAGAGAAAGGAGTTTATGTATTTATCTTGAATAACAGAGGAATAGTGGGTGAATGGCGGTTGTTTATCTTTGGACTGGCAGACCGGAGATTCTTTAGGGAAAGAGGATAAATAGATTTTTGAGTATACAATCAGAATAGGCAGATAAAGAAAGGAGACCAACTGCAGGTCTCCTTTAATATATTTATATATAGCGTATTAGTGATTATATGTTCTTTTTAATGTGCTTCCAACCAATTGTTTCCCCAGCCACAGTCTGCTTTTAGAGGCACTTGCATCAGATAGGCTTTTTCCATTTCTTCCATTACGATTTGCTGTACTTTTTCCTTCTCTTCGGGCACAACACTGAAGTTTAATTCATCGTGCACCTGAAGTATCATTTTAGAGCGTATACTTTCAGATTGAAAGCGTTGGAATATTTTAACCATGGCTACTTTGATAATGTCGGCTGCACTTCCCTGAATGGGAGCATTTATGGCATTCCGTTCAGCATATCCGCGTACTACGGCATTGCGTGAATTGATGTCCGGCAGGAAGCGTTTACGGCCGAAAATAGTTTCGATGTAACCGTTGGCACGTGCGCGTTCGATGCTCTTGTCCATATATTCCTTGATCTGCGGATAGGTATCGAAATAGCCGTCTATCAGTTCTTTGGCTTCCTGACGGGGGACATTCATGCGTTCTGCCAATCCGAATACCGATATGCCATAGATAATACCGAAGTTGGCGGTTTTGGCCTTGCTGCGTTGCTCGCGTGTCACATCCTCGATGGCTATTTTATATACTTTGGCGGCTGTAGCGGCATGGATGTCGTCTCCTTCGCGGAAAGCTTCTATCATGTTTTTGTCACCGCTTAAGTGGGCCATGATGCGGAGCTCTATCTGAGAATAGTCGGCAGAGAAGAACTCGCATCCGTCTTCCGGGATAAATGCCTTGCGGATTTCTTTGCCGTCTTCGTTGCGGATAGGGATGTTTTGCAGGTTCGGATTGCTCGAACTGAGGCGTCCTGTGGCGGTCACGGTCTGGTTGAAGGACGTGTGTATCTTGCCCGTTGCCGGATTAATAAGAAGGGGTAGGGCATCGATATAAGTTCCGAGTAGTTTCTTCAGCCCTCGATGTTCAAGAATCTTGCCCACTATTTCATGCTTTCCGCGCAAGCTTTCCAATACTTCTTCACTGGTCACGTATTGGCCGGTCTTTGTCTTTTTGGCTTTTTCTACGATGCGTAGCTTGTCAAACAAGACTTCCCCTACTTGTTTGGGCGATGCAATGTTGAACTCTGTCCCTGCCAATTGATGTACTTCTTCTTCTATTTGATTCATGCGGGCTGTGAAATGTTCCGAGGTTTGTTTCAGTGCTTCCGTGTCTACACGCACGCCATTTCTTTCCATATAGACGAGGACGGGAACTAGGGGCATCTCTATGTCGTAAAAGAGTTTTTCGGCTCCTTGCTCTTTCAGTTCCTTTTCCAGTGCATGCTTTAGCTTTAAGGTGACATCGGCATCCTCGCACGCGTACTTATATATAGCTTCGGGAGGGAGGTCGCGCATATTTTTCTGTCCTTTGCCTTTAGGTCCGATAAGTTCTTCTATATGAATCGTCTGGTAATGCAGGTAGATTTCGGCAAGGTAGTCCATGTTATGGCGCAGTTCGGGTTGCAGCACATAGTGTGCTACCATAGTGTCGAACAGCGGACCGCAAACCTCTACTCCGTAGTTGCCTAGCACCAGCATATCGTACTTGATATTTTGTCCCACTTTCAATACTCCTGCTTTTTCAAATACCGGTCGGAACTCATTAACAATTTTTTGTGCTTCGTTTTGTTCGGCGGGAACGGGGACATAGAAAGCTTGGTTTTCGGTGTAGCTGAAACTCATTCCTACCAGTTTTGCGGTGATGGGATCGGTTCCTGTTGTTTCCGTGTCTAGACTGAAAGTTTCTTTTGTAAGCAACTTTTGTATTAATTCGGTTCTTTTTTCTTCTGTATCAATAAGTTGATAGTCGTATTTTGAATTTTCTAAACATGCGAGATTTGAATAATTTCCGTTTCCTGTATTCTCGTCTTCAAATTCTGCAAAGAGATTGCCTTGTGATGAAGCCTGTGAAGATGGTGAAGTGCTCGGTTGGTCAAATAGTGAAGGCTGGTCACCGAAAAGTGAGCCTTGTGCTTTGTCGTGTGACATTGAAGTCGCACCTGCCGAAGCCGTTTTCTTTTCACGATTAAAAACGCGGTCGATGAGCGTGCGGAATTCCATCTCTTCAAAAATCTTCCGAAGTTCCTCTTCGTCGGGTTCTTCGCGTTTCAGTTCATCCATGTTCAATGTAATGGGGACATCAATTTTAATAGTCGCCAAGAATTTGGAGAACTCAATCATTTTTCGATTAGTTTCCACTTTTGTTTTCAATGCCCCTTTCAACTCATCTGTGTGGGAGAGTAGGTTTTCGATGCTGCCATATTGGGCAATGAGCTTCTGTGCCGTTTTTTCGCCTACACCCGGACAACCGGGAATGTTGTCGGACGAGTCGCCCATCAGTCCCAACATATCAATGACCTGAGCAGGTGACTGAATGTCAAACTTTGCCTTTATCTGCTCGATACCCATCACCTCAAATTCCTTGTCACCATATTTGGGTCGGTACATAAATACATTGTCACTCACCAGTTGACCATAATCCTTGTCGGGAGTCATCATATAGGTAGTGATACCGCGCCGTCCGGCTTCGGTGGCAAGTGTACCGATTACATCATCGGCTTCATAGCCCGGCACTTCCAGAATGGGAATGCGGTAAGCGCGGATAATGTCTTTTATGATAGGTACGGACAAACGAATTGCTTCGGGCGTTTCTTCGCGCTGAGCCTTGTATTGTTCGTATGCCTCGTGGCGGAAAGTAGGTCCGGCAGGGTCGAATGCCACACCAATGTGCGTTGGGGTTTCTTTCTTCAATACGTCTTCCAGTGTATTGACAAAGCCGAGTACGGCTGAAGTGTTGAAACCCTTGGAGTTAATGCGCGG
>ULUA01006426.1_pt1 | contig 26084 bp, 10 predicted proteins | sample 1958081 | NCBI WGS metagenome assembly ULUA01 (sample SAMEA4835748, study PRJEB28245) | human gut metagenome | biome: gut microbiome; material: fecal sample | place: Denmark | collected 2008
GGCAGCACGACGGCTGCGGCCGCTGCCAGGATACGCCGCCGCGAGCGGGAGCGCAGGGCCTCGAAAACGAGCAGGTTGCAGACGAGCACCCACAGCGAACCGCCGAAGACGCCCGTGTATTCGTACCACTGCACGGCCCATATGTCGTGTGAGAATCCGTTGCCCAGCACCAGCCACGGCCACGAGAATTCGCCGGTGGTGTACCAGTATTCGGTCGAGATCCAGGCGGCGACGAAGGTTGTGTAGGCAAGGGCCTTGTGGGCCTTTTTCGAAACGGAGTGGAACAACATGAAGGCGATCATGTTGAGGGTGGTCGAGGCAAGCGTTGCGGCGACGGGACCCACCGGAGTGGCGTTCCAGATCCACCATATGGTCATCGCATTCCACAACACGAAGGTGAGTGCCGCCCATCCGAACATCCGCCACCAGTTGCGCCGGCCGCCTTCGTATGAGGAGCTGATCCACAGCAGAGGTACGAAGCCGATGAGTTGCGTGAAGCCCGTCATGCCGAGCCATCCCGGTGACAGCAGGAGTGCCGAGAGGAGAGCCGCTGCGAATCTGCGATACATGGAGACCGGAGTGAATTTTTTTCGTTGCGCAAAAGTAGTCAAACCCAGGAAGATTTCAAAAATATTTCCGTATATTTGTGATAAATAACATTAACCGCTTTCCTATGAAGAAATTTTGCATTCTGATGTGTGCCCTGGCGGGCATGCTGTTTTCGTCCTGCTGCGGCGGGGATACGGACAAGGGTTGGACGACCGTCGATGGCGTGATCGTCTTCGATACTCCGGAGCGCGAGCCGGGGCAGCAGTCGGTCCTTGGCCTGCGGACCGAGCCCATGGAGACCGTCCGCGTCGGTTTCATCGGGCTGGGTATGCGCGGTCCGGGTGCCGTCAGCCGTTTCACGCACCTCGACGGCGTGGAGATCAAGGCGCTGTGCGACCTCTATCCCGAGCGGGTCGAGGCTTCGCAGAAGATCCTCGAGGAGCGCGGCCTGCCGCGTGCCGAGGCCTACAGCGGCGAGGAGGGCTGGAAGCAGCTCTGCGAGCGTGAGGACATCGACCTGGTCTACATCGCCACGCCGTGGCTCAAGCATGTTCCGATGGCGGTCTATGCCATGGAGCACGGCAAGCACGTCGCCGTCGAGGTTCCCGCCGCGCAGTCGCTCGACGAGTGCTGGCAGCTGGTGAACACCGCCGAGAAGACGCAGCGCCACTGCATGATGCTCGAGAACTGTGTCTACGATTTCTTCGAGCTGACGACGCTCAACATGGCGCAGCACGGGCTTTTCGGCGAGATCCTCCACGTCGAGGGTGCCTACATCCACAATCTCGATGAGTTCTGGGACTACTATCAGGGCAACTGGCGCCTCGATTTCGACCAGAAACACCGCGGTGACGTCTATGCCACGCACGGCCTGGGCCCCGCCTGCCAGCTGCTCGACATCCACCGCGGCGACAAGATGAACTATCTGGTTGCGATGGACACCAAGTCGGTGAACGGTCTGAAGACCGCACAGGAGAAGATGGGAGCTACGGAGTTTGCCAACGGCGACCATACGCTGACGCTTATCAAGACCGAGAAGGGCCGTACGATCCACCTGCAGCACAACGTCTACACGCCGCGTCCCTACAGCCGCATGTACCAGCTGACGGGAACCGAGGGCTTTGCCAACAAGTATCCGGTCGAGGGCTATGCCTTCCGCCCGGAGCAGCTGGCCAATGACGTGCCCGATCACGAGAACCTCTCGGCTCACGGCTTCGTGCCGGAGGAGGTCAAGGCTGCGCTGATGGAGCGCTACAAGGACCCGATCGTGAAGGATATCGAGGAGAAGGCCCGCGAGGTGGGCGGCCACGGCGGTATGGACTTCATCATGGACTACCGTCTGATCTACTGCCTGCGCAACGGACTGCCGCTCGACCAGGACGTTTACGATGCGGCCGAGTGGTCGTGCATCGGGGCGCTCACGGCCATGTCGCTCGAACACAACAGTGCACCTGTCGCCGTTCCGGACTTTACGCGCGGCGACTGGAACAAGACCGACGGCTACCGCCACGCCATGGTCGGCGAATAGCCCTCTTTCCTTCTTTTGCATCAGCGTCGGACCCCGGTCGGGGCCCGACGCTTTTTTCAGGGGCTGTTGCCTGCTCCGTCACGGTTGCCCCTTCTTCGCCTCATTGTTCTGACGGTATGCCTTGGGGGAACAGCCGTATTGAATGGTGAAGCAGGTGCTGAAATAGGAGGGCGTGCTGAATCCGTTGTCGTAGGCGATCTCGGAGATGGTCTTGGGGGTCTCCCGCAGTTCGTATTCGGCCCGGCTCAGCCGGATGTTGCGGATGAAGTCGTTCACGGAGAGTCCGGTGATCGATTTCAGTTTGCGGTAGAGACTGGCCCGGCTCATCGATATGGCGCTGCTGATGTAGTCTACGTTGAGGTTTACGTCCGACAGGTTCTGCAGGATGATCTGCGTGATGTCGTTCAGGAATCTGTTCTCGGCAGACAATACATCCTCATGTTCGTTGTTGAAACTGAAGTTTAGCGATTTGCGGTATTTCTCCTTGAGCGTTTTCCGGATCTCGATCAGCTTCTCGATCTGAATCTTCAGGTGGGTCAGCGAAAACGGTTTGGATATGTAGGCGTCGGCTCCGCAGCGCAGTCCGTTCATCATGTCCTCCATCTCGGATTTGGCCGAAAGGATGATGACCGGGATATGGCTTGTGTCGAAGTTGGTTTTGATCTCGCGGCACAGGGTGATTCCGTCCATGATGGGCATCATCACATCCGTGATGACCAGTGAGGTTTCAGGAATTTCGTTCAGTTTTTCCAGAGCCCGGGCTCCGTTGGAGACGGCATGTATGTTGTACTTAACCCCGAGGCTGTCGGTCAGGAACTCGACGATGTCCTCGTTGTCCTCCACGATCAGGATCGTCTCCTCCTTGCCCTTGTCGCCCGATTCCATCTTCTCTTCCGGCTGCGTATCCGGTTCCCGGATCACCTCTTTCTCCGATCCGACTTCCGTCGGTGCGAATTCCGAGTCGATGAAAAAATCCTCTCTGCAGGGCAGCGTACACCGGAACGTTGTCCCGATGCCGGGAGTGCTCTCTACGGAGATATCCCCGTGGTGGATCTTTACGAGCGATTTTACCAGATACAATCCGAGTCCGCTTCCGTATTTTGTCTGTGCGTTGTCTCCCTGATAGAATATGTCGAACACCTTTTCCTGCTGTTCCTTGGCCATGCCGATGCCCGTGTCGGCGACCGAGAGCACCAGTTCGTTGGAGGTGATGTCTGCCGTCAGCGTTATTTTGCCTCCCGGCTCCGTAAACTTGAAGGCGTTGGAGAGCAGGTTGTTGATGATTTTCGTCAATATGTCGGCATCGATACAGACCGATGTCCCCGATTGGGGGAACGAGGCCTGGAATGCAATGTTCCTGTAACCGGCCAGCTGGTCGAACGGAAGTATGATGTCCGCAATCAGCGTGCGGATGTCGGTGCGGGCCACCTGCAGGCGGATCTCCCCCTTTTCGTTTTTCCGGAAATCGAGGATCTGATTGACCAGCGAGAGGAGGGTTTTGGCATTCCTTTCGATGAGCTGGTAGTTTTTCAGTTTCGAAGAGTTGGTTTCGTATGCCTTGAGCTGGTCGATCGGAGCCAGCAACAGGGTCAGCGGGGTTCGCAGTTCGTGGGATATGGTGGTGAAGAAGCTGATTTTTGCCTCGTTGAGCTCTTCATCCTTTTTCCGGTTGGCCTGTTCCATCTCCAGCGTATGTTTCAATTCGATGCGTGTCTTGGTGATCCGTACGGCAACGAAGGCGGCAAGTACGATGAGAAGCAGGTAGAGCGATTTCGCTCCGGTCGAGAGATAGAACGGCGGTCGGAAGACGAGCTGGAGGGTTCGGGAGAATACTTTCGGCGAATCGGCGATGGAGCCTTCGATCTCGAGCGTGTATTTGCCGTAAGGCATGTTGTTGATCGAGAGGGTGTGCGATGCCCCCAGTTCGGACCATTCGTTGCTGCGCTCCTTTATCCGGTACCTGTAGCTGGCGATCTCGTATCCGAAATAGGGTATGATGAAATCGAGCGAGATGTTGTTCTGCTTGTGACTGAGTACGATCCGCTCCTGCGCATTGAGGTTTTTCTTGAGTGGAGATCGCCTGGCGCCCGGGTAGACCGGATGGTTGTTGATGTTCAGGTTGGCCAGGAACAGTTCCCTTGCCTGGATGGTGTCGGGCGACTCCCGCCGGTCTCTGACGATGGCGACGCCCTTGAATCCGCCGACGTATGTCTCGGTCCGGTCGATCAGGATGGCGGCATCCGAATAGTCGGTCACCGAGAGCATCTTTGGGGTTGTGACCTGGGTATATTTTTGGGCCGTTATGTCGTAGCAGTATATCTTGCTGGTCCCGGAGAGCCACAGTTTGCCGTTGTTGTCCGATGCTACGGCCACGAAACTTTTGGAGCCGGGATCGGGTGAGGCGATGAACTCGCCCCGCAGGGGATCGCCTGTCAGGTCGGTTCGGAAAAGCCCGAGATCGGTGGCGCACCACAGTTGCCGGTCGAAGAGGACCATGTCCCATACCACGGCATTCCCGAAATCCTTGTGGACCGGGATTTCGGTGATCCGCCCTGTCTCCCTGTCGTACCCGATGATTCCGTTGTGGTAGGTGCCCAGCCATATGGTTTCGCGGTCGATGACGATCGTGCGGATGTCCAGTTTCTTGTTCAGCCGCCCGGCAAGCGGGCGGGTCGTCCTTTTGCTGAGGAAGTCGTAGCAGAACAGATCCGAATCATTGTTGTAGTAGATCTTTCCTCCGTCCGTGGCAATGGCCCGGATCGTCTCGTTGTGCGGCGTGTTGCGGATCGCCACGAAACGGTCGGAGCCGGGGGCAAGATAGGCCAGACCGTTGTAATATCCGCCGGCCCAGATGTATCCGTTCTCGTCTCTGCACAGGGAGACGATCACCGAGTCGTGGATGTCCGACCCGGAGAACACCTGTTTTTGGCCTGTCACCAGATCGTAGCGGACGACTCCGTGTCCGTCCATCCCGAACCAGAGGTCGTCGTCATTCCCCCGGCAGATGGCGAGCGTTTTGTTCGAGGAGTTCCCGTCCTGCATGTCCTCGATCGGGGTGATGACCGAGGGGGAGAACTCCGAGATGTCGAGTATGTTTATGCCGCCGCCGAAGGTTCCTACCCAGAGGGTCTGCTTCTTGTCGTAATAAAGCGCCGAGACGTATCGGTATGTCAGTTTGCCGATTCCGGGACCTTCGGAAACGGAGCGCAGGTCCGTGATCCGGTTGTCGGGCGTCACCGATTCGGGAGAGAAGGCGACCAGGCCGTTGTCTCCTCCGACCCAGATCGTGCCGTTGCGGTCTTCGACGATCGCCATGATCTTGATGTGGTCCACCATGGGGTGGCTGATGCGCACCATGGGGCCGTTTACCGTTCCGCCGAACAGCCCGTCATGTGTCCCGATCCACATGGTGCCGCTTCGTCCGGTGCACAGGGCATTGACCGTTGCATGCTGCATGGGGAAACCGGAGAGTTTGCCGTTCTTCAGGTCATAGATGTATATTCCGTCGTACCGTGTTCCGATCCACAGATAATCGTTCGGATCCTCGCACAGGGTGATGATGTGCTTCGGCAGGTTCGTGCTGTCCGGGAACTGCAGTTTTCGGAACTTGCCTTCGGGGAGGTCGTATGCCCCGACCCCCTGGTCCGTACTGCCTATCCAGATCGTTCTCTTGTCCCGGCTCATCAGCAGGGCGGTGATATCGGAGATTCCGATCTCCTGGCGGTTGGCGATGAAAACGGAATCGCCCCGGTAGGAGTAGATGTTCAGCCGGTCGGGGGTCCCGATCCATACGTCGCCGCTCTCCATGGGCAGCAGGCTCTGGGCGTATTTGTTCGAAATGCGCCGGGGGGCGGTATTGACGGAGATGTTCATCGGCATGTCGCCGTTGTAGCAGGAGATGCCGTTGGCGGTTCCGATCCACATGCGGCCGAACGAATCCTCCGTAATGGAGAGGATCGTATTGCTCAGCAAACCCTTTTCCGAATTGATTACATCGATGACCATCGGTGCGCTTCGGGCAAAGGTGAATTCCAGAAAAACGGCCGAAAGAAGGAGAATGATTCTGCGCGGCATGGCTGTTTCGTGTTGAATAAACGGTAATCGAAAGTAGGAAAAAAAACGATATGTGCGACTATGGCCGGGGGCACGCCGAAACACCGTTGAATATGTCGTGTGTGCGCAAGTGCTTGATATGTATGCGATTCCTTGTTTTGGTTAAGATCGGATGATTTAAAAATGAAATTGATTGATACAATTTTTAATCTCAAATCTGGTATAATTGGGTTTCTTTGTTAAAGGGAAAAACGCGGTTGATCTTATGTGAACTTTACCATTCAATGTATAACCCTAAACCTAAAATTACTGATCTATGAGTGAGGAATGCTACAAGAAAAGAAGAGACAGCGTCTTCTGGTCGCCCAGGATGCTGTTGGTGTGTCTGCTGAGTTTCCTGTTCTCAGGGACCGTGAACGCCCAGGACAAGACACGGGTCTCGGGCAACATCATGGATGAGAACCTGCAGCCGGTGATCGGGGCCACGATCACCGTCGAGGGGACCACCCTCGGGACATCCTCGGACGCGAGGGGCAGCTTCAGCCTTGAGGTCCCCGCTTCCGGCAAACTGCAGTTCAGTTTTATCGGTTACCAGACGCAGACGGTTCCGATCGAACGCAACAAGACCTATAATATCCAGCTGCTGCCCGATGCCACGAATATCGACGATGTCGTGGTCGTCGGATTCGGTACGCAGAAGAAGGAGAGCGTGATTGGAGCCATCGCCTCGGTTCAGGCGACCGCTCTTTCGGTCTCCTCCAAATCGGCCCTGAGTCAGACGCTGGCGGGAAACATCCCGGGAATCATCGCCGTGCAGCGGTCGGGCGAGGTCGGTAACGACCGGGCCGATTTCTGGATCCGCGGCATGGCCACCTTCAAGGGCAATACGTCGCCGCTGATTCTGGTCGATGGCGTCGAGCGTGATTTCAACTCGATCGACCCCAAGGAGATCGAGTCGTTCTCGATTCTCAAGGATGCCAGTGCTACGGCCGTCTACGGTGTCCGGGGAGCCAACGGCGTCATCGCCATCACGACGAAAAAGGGATCCATCGGCGAGCTGAAGGTCGATGTGAGTGCCGAATATGCGGTGAAGGCTCCGACGATCATGCCCGAATTCGTGGGTGCCGTGGAATACATGGAACTGATGAACATGGCCCATGTGCTGGGTGGCAATGCGGGTCCCGAACCCTATCCCGACTACCGCATTACGAATACGCGCAACCGGACCGATCCGGACCTCTATCCCGATGTGGACTGGATGGACGCGCTGGTCAAGTCCACGACCAAGCACGCGCACGTCAATGTCAATATTTCGGGCGGTTCGCCGAAGATCCGCTATTTCGTCTCCACCTCGTACCACACCGAGGACGGTATCTATACGACGGACAACAGCCGTCCGTGGAACTCGAACATCCGGCTCAACCGGGTCAATTTCCGCGGCAACTTCGACATCGACCTGACGAAGACGACCGTATTCAACTTCAATGTGGGATCGCAGCTGACGACCGTGAACGGACCGCGTACGAGCGTCGATGACATCTGGCGGCTGGCAATCACGACCAAACCGAACGAGTTTCCCGTGCGTTACTCCGACGGGCAGCTTTCGACCCCCGTTATCGGCGAGAACCCGTACAACTGGCTGACACAGCTCGGCTACAAGGAGGACGGCAACAGCGTGACGACGGCTACGGGAACGCTGAACCAGAAGCTGGATTTCATTACCGAAGGTTTGAGCGCCCGGGTTCTGTTCGCCTACGACGTGGACAATACAAGCTCCCTGGTGGGCGTGTTCAGCCCCGACAAGTTCTATGCGACGGGCCGCGACGAGGAGGGCAATCTGATCGGAAACTACTATCCGGGCGACTCGCCGTTCCTGAACCTGAGCAAGAGCAGCGCGATGGCCTACACGACCTATCTGGAGGCCTCCGTGAATTACGACCGCACCTTCGGCAAGCACAACGTCGGGGCGCTGGTCCTCTACAACCAGCGTATCCGAAACATCGCCAACGGAAGCGGCGAGTTCGCTCTGCTGCCCTACCAGAGCCAGGGCCTGGCCTCGCGTGTGACCTACAACTACGACAACCGCTACTTCATCGAGGGAAACCTGGGTGTGAACGGATCGGAGAACTTTGCTCCGGGACACCGCATCGGTATCTTCCCGGCCGTTGCATTGGGCTGGTATGTCTCCGAAGAGCCTTTCTGGGAGGGCATCAAGCAGGTGATTCCCAAATTCAAGATCCGCGGTTCGTTCGGTACCGTGGGTAACGATCAGCTCGGAAGCAGCACCCGTTATGCCTATCTGGCCGAGATTGTGGGCAGCAATGGATATGATTTTGGCAAATACCCCACGTCGCGGCCCTATAGCGGCTTGATGGAAGGCAAGTTCGGAAGCAACCTGACCTGGGAAACCGAGTTGAAGCGGGACATCGGAGTGGAACTTTCCATGTTCGGGTTCGATCTTACGGTCGATTACTTCAACAACTACCGCAAAAACATCCTGTGCCAGAACCGTCGGCTCCCGTACAGTGCCGGTTTCAGCGTCGATCCGTGGACCAATATGGGCAAGATGAAGAATCATGGTGTCGATATGAGCCTGGTCTACAACTACATGAAGGGCGATTGGCGGATTTCGGCCATGGGCAACTTCACCTATGCACGCAACGAGATCGTCTATAACGGAGATCCCGAACCCCGCTATCCGAACCTCGATCGGATCGGCCATCCCTACGGACAGCAGTTCGGCCTGGTTGCCGAGGGGCTGTATACGAAGGAGGATTTCGACGCCGAGGGCAATCTGCTCCAGCATTTGCCCGTCCCCGAACTCGGAATCGAGGTGGCTCCCGGTGACATCAAGTACCGGGACGTCAATGGCGACGGCTTCATCACGAAGGACGACTTCACGGCAATCGGTTACAGCGATACGCCCGAGATCGTCTATGGTTTGGGTATCAACGTGGCCTACAAGGCCTTCGATTTCGGTATCCGTCTGCAGGGTGCGGCGCACGTGACCCGTATCATCAACAACGACGACGACGGTCCGGTGGACAAGAACGTCATCCCGACCGTTTCGGATGCGAATATCTATAAAAAGCTGGCCAACAGTTTCTGGACCGAGGAGAATCCGCGTCAGGACGTCTTCTCGCCCCGTGTGCGCGGCGGATACAACGACCAGAACTACCTTAACTCGACCTGGTGGCAGCGCAACATGTCCTACCTGCGTGTGAAGGATGTCGTTGTGGGGTATACGCTGCCGCGGAAGTGGTCGATCAAGGCCGGAATCGAGCATCTGCGCGTCTACTTTATCGGGAACAACCTCCTTACGTTCAGTGATTTCGATTTGTGGGACGTGGAGCTGGGAACGAACAGCGGTATGAAATACCCGGTGATGAAGAGCTATTCGTTCGGTGTGGAATTGAACTTTTAAACGATTACAGTTATGAAATGCTTGAAATATTGTGTCGCGCTGCTCGGCCTGTTGATGGGAACCTCTTCGTGCGACAGCTTTTTCGACAAACCGACCAATGTCCAGGACCTGGACTATGTCTTCGGCAACGGCTCCACGACGCTGAGCTGGCTGGCCCACGGCTACTCCCTGATTCCGAGCCCGCTGATGATGACCCTGACCAGCTCGGTCGATTATGCGCCGGACTGGTGGGAGTTCTCCTCCCCGTATGAACTGATCTCCGACGAGGCCGACATCAACGACAACCGGGACTGCTACAAGGCCTACCGGATAACGCGTGGAGACTGGAGCGTTTCCGGTTCGGGCTTCGGCGAGAAGTGGATCCCGCTCTACCGGGTGATCCGCCACCTGTATGTCTTCCTCGACAACGTACATGTCGTGCCCCAGCAGACGGATATCAATACGCAGGAGAAGGTCGATAAACTCAAGTTGCAGGCCCGCTTCCTGATCGCATACTACCATGTGCTGCTGTTCGAACAGTTCGGACCGATTCCGATCGTGAAGTCGGCCGTTGATCCGGGTGCTTCGGAGGAGTCTTTCCTCGTGAGCCGCAACAGTGTGGACGAGGTGGTGAACTGGCTCGATGAAGAGCTGCTGACCCTTGCCAACCAACTCCCCACCTCTTATGAGGATGCCTGGGGTGCGGCTCCGACCCAGGCTTCCGCGTTGGCCGTGCGTGCCCGTCTGCTGCTTTATGCCGCCAGCCCGCTGTTCAACTCTCCGGACAACTATTCCGGCCTGAAGGAGTTTGCCAATCTGGCCAACAAGGACGGGAAGAAGCTGTTCCCGCAGAGCTACGATCCCGAGAAGTGGAAACGGGCGGCCGACGCGGCCAAACTGCTGATCGATACGCAGGGCGGACGCTACGATCTGGTCGGGGCAACGGCCGAAGGGTCTCCCAACAGTTTCGAGGATGCCTATGCCTACTACCGGCAGGTCTTCAACGACCCCTTCAACAAGGAGGCGCTGTTCTCCCGGTCGCCGGCCATCTACGACGACTTCTCCGAGTACCTGCAGGTCGCCACGCCCCTGCAGTACATGGCCCGTCTGACCGGCAGCAACGGCGGTGCCGTATTGGGTGTGACCCAGAAACTGGTCGATACCTACTACATGGACAACGGAACCGAGGCCACGGCCGACAACCCGTATTACGTTGAGGAGGGCTTTACGACGGATCCCGAGAAGATCACGGTGAACCGCGTTGTTTCCGCCCCGAGCGAGCAGCAGCAGGACGTCTACAAGATCGACCGTGTTTACAACATGTACCAGAACCGGGAGGCACGGTTCTATGCGAGTGTCTTCTTCAACGGACGGAAATGGGAGTCCCAGCTGGTGACGAACGAGAAGGGAGAGGTTGATCCGGTCGATTTCTCGTCCCGTTCGGATGTGCCCACCTCCGGAGGTCGCACCTCGTTCTACCCCAAAACCGGATATACGCCCTACAAATTCATCGATGCGGAGGATACCAAACCGACCCACAAACAGAAGCGTCCCATCCTCTACCGTTGGGCGGAGGTCTATCTGAACTATGCGGAGGCGTTGAACCAGTATGATCCGGGCAACCCTGACATCCTGCGTTACCTGAACAAGGTCCGCAACCGGGCCGGACTGCCCAATTACGAGGAGGTCTTCCCCGAGCGGAGTTCGCAGGCCGAGATCCACAAGGCGATCATGCGCGAGCGGAACATCGAGTTCGCATGGGAAGGTCTGCGCTATTTCGATACGCGGCGCTATCTGGTCGCCGAGACCGAGGACAACGGCCCGTTCTACGGAATGGATCCTTCCGCCTTGACGGAGGCCGATTTCTACAAACGGACGAAGTTCGTGGACCGGGTTTTCAAGAAGCAGTTCTATCTCTATCCCATTCCGCAGGAGGAGATCAACAAGAATGCGAATCTGGTACAGAACCCCTATTGGAGATAATCTCATCATAACCCTTTAGCATTATGAACAACAGAAATTTCTGGAAACTGATCGTTTCGGTTCTGATGATGGCCCTGGTTTCGTGCCATGATGAGGACACCGAGACGGGTCCGGCGCTGAACTGCACGTCGTCGGATACCGAACTGGTCTGCCCGAGCGGTTCGGAGGGCTACTTCAAGGCCCATGTAACCTCGCGATATGGACTCAAGACCATTTACGTCACGCTCGGCAAATGGACCGAGTCGGGAACGGAGACGCAGGAGACGATCGAGATCTACGGATCCCCCAAGTTCTACGATCTGAGCTATACGTTCCAGGTCCCCGACGACGCTGCGTTGGACAACCAGCTGAAGGTCTCCTTCCTCGACTATGCCGGCAACCAGACTGAATTTACCGCTGCGATAACCGTGGAGACCGATCAGACGGCTCCGGTTATCGAGATCCTGAAACCCGTGGCTCCGGACAATGTCTTCGCTCCGGTCGAGGTGGTTCAGTTCGAGGCTTCGGCCATCGACAACAAGAAGATGCGCGATGTCGTGCTGGCATGCGAGGCCATCGGTTTCTCCGAGACCTTCACGCCGGGAACCGACCGGACGCAGGTCCGGGTCAAGACGAGCGTGAACATCCCGGACGAGGGCGAATACGAGTTCCTGCTCACGGCTACCGATGCTCAGGGCAATCAGGAGACCTCTGTGATCCCCGTGACGGTCGAGGTGGGCAGCAAGCCGGCCATCGTCAATAAGATGGAGCGTATCGCCGGTGTGGCGGGCGGTACCATGCCGTTCCGTTTCGAGGTCTCGACCAACAGCGAGCATACGATCACCTCCATTACGGTCGAGACCAGCGAGGAGGGTTGCACGGCCCGGAAGACGGTCGAGGCAAACGAGCAGATCTACCTCTTTGAGGATGCCCTGGAGATTCCCCAGACGGCGGCACCCCACGCCGATGATCTGGTCATTACCGTGACGGCCCTGAACGATATCGGCGAACAGTCCGTCTGGACCGGTACGGCCAGTGTGATCAAGGGTGTTTACATCTATGGAGACGCTACCGTTTCGAAGTCGAACAAGGAGTACTCCATGCCGATGGTCCAGACTCCCTCTTCGAATGAATTCACGTTCAAGACCTATGTGGAGGCGGCCGGTGACGGCTTCCTGCTCTGGACCGGAGACTATACCGAGGATTCGGACCATTTCAGGACTGTGAACGCCTTCATCGACTGGGGCAAGCAGGACGGGACCACCGTTTCGTCCGCATCGTCCGAGCCCATCACCATATCCCAGACGGGATATTACGACATCCGGTTCAATCCGCTTACGCTGGAGTACAGCGTCGAGCCGGACCGCAACGTGCCTTCGGAGACGATCGATACGGGCGAGGTGTGGGCCCAGATGAACAACCAGCTCTACTACAACGGCAGCCAGTGGCTGAAGGCGGCATGGACCTTTGTCCGCTTCGAGGATTTCCCGGGTGTGAAGAACCGCTACTACATCGATGTGAAGATCGAAGGTACGGGGTGGAACCGCGGGTTCTTCGGCCTCACGGCCCAGAGCGGTGACAAGGGAGTCCTTTACTCGCTGCTGCCCTTTACGAACTGGTTCTATGCCAACAACGCCTATGCGAGCTATCTGGACCGGGCTCCGGACTGGAACACCAACAGCAAGTTCGAGGAGAAGGGCAACCTTCCGGACGGCACGAAGATGCGTTGTGTGGTGGACACCTACCTGATGCAGGTGGGCTGGGCACCCCTTACCCAATACAAATATCCTGAAACCCCGACCCCCGATATGTAAACCGATGCGGCCACTCCCTGCCGGGACCGATCCCGGCAGGGAGCCGGCTGTTGAAAACCGTTTGTGATTATGAAATGGATTTTGAATTTTCTGATGGTCCTGATTCTGGCCATCTCCTGCTCTTCCAAGATTGCATCCAACCCGCTGACTCCACCGCCGACCCCCTCTCCCGATGAGACCGAGCAGGAACTGCTGCTGCAGATCGACGGTGTGGGGATGGACTGGAGCGATGCGCAGGTGAAAGCCTTTGTCGAGAAGATCTGCGCGACGGTCGATCGGCTGCGCACGAAATACAAGGTTTCGGTATTGACCAACCCGATCTCCTATTACAAGGAGGAGGGCCACGGACAGGGCGACCCGTCGGTCGGTGTGAACCGCGTCCATCCGAACCTGTTGAGCGAGTTCCGCTATTTTGCACAGAAGGATATCGATGTCTACCTCGATATCTACGCTTCCGATAACTATACGGCCCAGAACGGTGAGTTGGGCAATCTGCCCCTGCCGAAAAGGCGTTACGGAGAGCCCGAAACGATCAAGGGCCTCAATATGGACCTGGACTGTTTCGAGGATATCTTTGCGAAGTACCCCAACGTGAAGGGCGTGCGGTTCCATGAGCTGATCGGTACGCACGACCGCCGCAACGACGGACACGGCTTTGCCATCGAGTTTTCGCTGCTGCCCGAGATTGCACAGATGCTCAAGGACCACGAACGTCGTCTGGTGTGGGGCGACCAGTCGTGGGATCTCTGTTATACCGACGCTGCGGGCCACGGTTTCTGGCTCGATCATCTGAACGAGGTCTGCGACATCCTCGGCAGCGACCTGACCATCAATTTCAACAACAACGGTTGGGGAGCGGAGATCCAGGCGCTGACCTTCTCCCGCAACATGGCCAATTACCGGAACGGAAACCTGTGGGGCACAAGCGATCAAGCCTGGTGGTGGCAGGAGGTCGAGGCGCAGTCGCTCCCCTTGTGGGAGGACGGCAGTGTCCGCTGGATCGGATGGGGCCCGATGGACATGGCTCCCGAGCTGCTGGCCTCGTTTGCCCTGGAGACCTTCCGTCGCGGCGGGTGTCTTGTCCAGATCGAACCGCCCGCCACGCTGTTCGAGCCGGCTCCGACGACCTCCATTCCCAACAACCTGAAGCGGAAGCAGTACGGCCCGACGATCGCCTACAAGGTTTTCGAGGACCTGATGCTGAACTATACCTCGAATGCGTCCGCATACCCCTCGATGGATCCGGCCGATTATTACGTGCTCGACCGGGGGACGTTGCTGGGCAACCGCTGGAGCGGCAAACCGAAGAAATACGACCGGATGACCATCACCTCGATCGGGGACAAGGTGGTCGATAACAGCCTCTATTCGTCGGATTATACCCGGTGGATACAGCGGGAGGACGATTTCTCCTTCTCCTGGATCTACGGGGGCGACATCGTGGATGCCTCGCGCATCCGTCTGGAGTTCCATGCCATCGATGAACGCATGCTGGTCAAGAGGACGGCAAACGGTCTGGAGGTCGAGTTCTACGACCACATGGGCAATCAGTATGTAAACTGCAACAACGTGGCCGGGGAGACCGCCGACGGAGAGATGGTTGGAATCGCTGCGATGAACCTGCAGAAGAAAGGGGTCGGCCAGGCCGATCCGGACGAGATCGTCACGGCCCGTTCCGACGGTGCCACGGTCCGTTTTACGGTCTATGAGAAGGTCGCCTCTTCGTCCACGGTCGGTTATGAGAACTTCAGCTATGAGGTCGAACCTGTGCTTACGGCCCGTCTGAACGACATGCTCGGAACGGTTCCGGCCGACGATTTCCTCTTCGTGACCGGCCTAAGGACGAAATACGTGCTCCATGTGGACAATACACGTGAGCTCGACAATCTGGCCGTTGCGCTGCGCAAGGGGGACGGAACGATCGAGCTTCGGGGGATCTTCCAGGGGACCCTGCAGCCGACGCTCGTGTCGAAGACGGTCGATCTGGATCCCGACCAGGTGCTCGACATGAAGGGCAACGACTGTACGGGTGACTATATCGACGATCTGGCCTTCCTGATGAAGGACAATTCGGTCCGGATCTATACGTGCGATTTCGGGGGCGATCAGCAATTCGAATACCTCCGGTCGATCCCCGACTGCGGCAAAAACAGCCGGAAGATTCTGGCAACCCGTTGGACCACTTATTACAAAAACGAATAACGATCGGAAATGAGAATAGTGCATTATTTGCTGTTCGCCCTTTTGGCGTGTGTGCAGTTGATTGGATGCGGGAGCGGCGCCCGGACCTTTTCCATCCAGGGCGATACGTTCCTGCTCGACGGGGATTCCGTGGTTCTCCGCAGCGGGGAGATTCATTTCGACCGGATCCCCAAGGCTTACTGGCGTCATCGTCTTCAGATGCTCCGGGCAATGGGCCTCAATACGGTATGTACCTACCTCTTCTGGAACAAGGCGGAACCGGAGCAGGACCGGTTCGATCAGCGGAATTTCGATGATATGGCGGAGTTCTGCCGTTTGGCGCAGGAAGAGGGCCTTTGGGTCATCCTGCGTCCGGGACCGTATGTCTGTGCGGAGTGGGATATGGGCGGACTTCCCTGGTGGCTGCTTCGGAAAGAGGGGATCGGTCTGCGCTCGCAGGATCCCTATTTCCTGGAGCGTACCCGGAAGTACCTGAACAAGGTGGGTGAGACCCTGGCTCCCCTGCAGATTACGCAGGGTGGCCCCATCCTGATGGTCCAGGTCGAGAACGAGTATGGCCACTGGGGAACGGATACGACCTATCTGGGAATCATCCGCGACTATCTTGTCGAGTCGGGCTTCGACGTGCCGATGTTCCAGTGCGACTATTTCGCCCGCCTGGTCGATCGGCGCGAGGATCTCTTCTGTGCCGCGAATTTCGGGACGCACGAGGATCCCCGCGTTGCGCTGGATTCGCTCCGGAGCGTCATGCCGCAGGGTCCGCTGTTCGTTGCGGAGTTCTATCCCGGATGGCTGGACCATTGGGGTGAAAGGCACGGCCGGGTGGCGACCGACGCCGTGATCCGTCAGTTGGACTATTTCGAGAACCATCGGGTGTCGTACAACTTCTATATGGTTCATGGCGGCACGTCGTTCGGCCTCTGGAGCGGGGCCAATTTCAATGTCGGCGGGCATTACGATCCGCAGACTTCGAGCTATGACTACGATGCTCCGATCAGTGAGGCCGGTTGGGCGACTCCGAAATACGAGGCAATACGCACTTTCCTCCAGCAACGGCTGCCCGAAGAGACGTTCCCGGCTGTTCCGGAGCGTCCGCAGACGATGGCCGTGGCCGAGTTCACGCTCGAAGAGACGGCTCCCGTGCTGGAAAACCTTTCCCGCCCCGTTCTCGACGATACGCCCCGCAACATGGAACATTACGGACAGGGATTCGGTTATGTCGTCTATTCGACGACCCTGCCTCGGGACGCCTCCGGCAGCATCGTTTTCGAAGGTGTTCATGATTTTGCCGTCGTGTTGCTCGACGGGAAGGTGATCCGGACGCTGGATCGCCGGAAAAACGAGACGGTCTGTGAGTTGCCGGCAGGCCGGATGCACGGGGAGGCCGAACTTTCGGTCATCGTGGAGGCGATGGGCCGGGTCAATTCGGATGTCTATCTGGGTGACCGGAAGGGGCTGGTCGGGCCGGTTGTGCTCCAGAACGGGACCACGCGTACGCCGCTCGAGAAGTGGCGGATCCATACTGCCCCGTTGCAGAACGACCAGGCTCCCGCAGGTCTCGGATTCTCCCCGATGACCGTTCTGCCCGATCAGCCGGCCTATTATCGGGGATGGTTCGAGGCGGACGAGGCGAAGGACACCTTCCTCGACATGCGGAACTGGGGCAAGGGTGTGGTCTGGGTAAACGGCCATTGTCTGGGCCGGTTCTGGAACATCGGTCCGACGCAGACGATGTACCTCCCCGCCCCGTGGATCGTGCCGGGACGAAACGAAGTGGTGGTTCTCGACCTCCTCACTCCGTCGAAACCCGCATTGCAGGGCCTTGAAAACCCGATTCTGGACGATTGCAGGGAATAACGGTTTTGCCTTATGAAAAAGACGTTCGAATCTTTGCTTGCCGTACTTTTCACCTTGTGCGGGAGCACCTCGTTCGGGGCGGAGAAGGCTCCGGTGGACTATGTCAATATGTTTATCGGGAGCTGCGGTCCTCACGTGACCGAATACGGCGGGACGACGCCGGCCGTGAGCGATCCGTTCGGGATGACCCAGTGGTGCGCGGCGACCCGGCTCAACAAGATCTCCGCGACCATGTACCACCATGCCGACGACCGGCTGATCGGGTTCATGGGAACTCACCAGCCCGCGATCTGGATGGGCGATTACGGCTATTTCACGATGATGCCCCAGAGCGGCGCTTTGCGGACCGATCCGGAACAGCGGGCCGTACCCTTGGAGCGTGACACCGAATGCGGTACGCCGTATTATTACACGGTCAGCCACACCGAGCCCGACGGAAGCCGGATCCGGACCGAATTCACGGCTACCTCGCGCAGCTCCTTCTTCCGTTTCGCCTATGCGGACAGCGGGGCCCCGATGCTCATGATCGAGGCCGGCCGCATGTGCGAGGGCGGGGGAATCGAGATTATTCCCGAGCGGAACGAGATCCGGCTCTACAACAAGGAGCGGTTCGATGCCCATCTCGGACCGCGGCTCTACCGGTTTGCCTGCTATTACGTGCTGAGGTTTTCGGAACCGTTCGCCGATTTCGGAACCTGGACCGACGGGACCGTCAGCGAGGACCGGCGGAGCGATGCCGCCCCGAATGTCGGCGGCTATGTCCGCTTCGCCTCGGATGTCCGGACGGTCGAGGTGCGCATCGGCTCGTCGTTCATCGATTACGCGCAGGCCGCCGATAACCTCGACCGCGAGATCGGTCGGGAGCGGACCTTCGAGCAGGTGAAGGCCTCCGGCCGGGATCGATGGAACCGGGAGTTGTCGCGGGTTTCGATCAAGGGGGCCTCGGAGGATGACCTCACGGTCTTCTATACGGCCTTCTTCCGCACGCTGCAGTACCCTCGGGAGTTCTCGGAATACGGAAGGTATTACAGCCCCTTCGACGAGCGCATACACGAAGGGACCTCCTACACGGCCTACTCCCTGTGGGATACCTTCCGGGCCCAGCATCCGTGGCTGCAGCTGGTCCAGTCGGAACGGGTCGATGCGATGGTCCGGTCGTTGGTGCAGATGTACGAGGAGTCCGGATGGATTCCCAAATGGGCGAATCCGACCTTCACCAACATCATGATCGGCACCCATGCCGACGCCGTGATTGCCGACGCCTATGTCAATGGATTCCGGGGTTATGATCTGGAGGCTGCCTACCGGGCCATCCGCAAGGATGCCTTCACTCCGCCGACGCGCGACGAACACTATCGCTGGGGAGACCGCGATTTCTGGAACGGCGGCTACGAGGCCCGCGCCGGCCTGACCCACTACATGAAGGCGGGGTACGTTGCGTCGGACAGGACCGACGAGTCGGTGGCCTCGACGCTCGAATATGCGCTGGACGATTATTGCATCGCCCAGATGGCCAAGGGACTCGGACACATGGAGGATTACCGGGTCCTGATGGAACGGTCGCGGAACTACAGGAATCTCTATAACCCGCAGACCGGATTCTTCCAGGCACGCCGGAGCTCCGGGGAGTGGGATGCCGATGATGTCGGATTCACCGAAGGGGCCAACTGGACCTATCGCTTCTGCGTGATGCAGGATGTTCCGGGGCTGATCGAACTCATGGGCGGGCGCGACGCCTTCGTGAAGGCCCTCGACGAGAACTTCGACAAGGGGCACTACCGCCACGACAACGAGCCCGGACACCATTATGTCTACCTTTATGCGCACTGCGACCGGCTGGACAAGATCCAGACCCGTCTGCCCGGGATCCTTGCCGCAAACTACCGGAACAGTCCCGACGGCCTCTCCGGCAACGACGACCTGGGACAGATGTCCGCCTGGTATATTTTCAGTGTCATGGGCTTCTATCCGCTCACTCCGGCTTCGGGCGAGTATGCGTTGGGAATACCGGCCTTTGAGGAGTTCGAGCTGGCCCTGTCGAACGGCAACCGGTTGAAGATCGTGGCCCGGGACCGCAAGAAACACCAGACAATGGAGGTGGTGCGTTTCAACGGGAAGAGGCTCGACCGTCCGTTCATTCCTGTCCGGGAGATCATGCAGGGCGGAGTTCTGGAGTTCAGTACCAAATAGTTGGGATATGAGACGGTGTCTGCTTGCCTTGCTGGCGTGGGCCGGTTTTTCCTGCCAGAACGGTGCGGAGATCCGGCAACGGTCGGATTTTACGGCCGATTGGCGGTTTGCCCTGGATGCCGACGGCGATTTCTCCGATCCGGATTTCGACGATTCGGCGTGGCGGGAACTGAACCTGCCGCATGACTGGAGTATCGAGGGCGACTTTTCGCCCGACCATCCGGCGACTCCCGGAGGCGGGGCGCTTCCGGGCGGCGTCGGATGGTACCGGAAGCGTTTTACCGTTCCGGAGAGTGATCGGGGCAAACGCTTCTTTGTCGATTTCGACGGCATTTACCAAAAGAGCCGGGTGTGGCTCAACGGTCATCTGCTCGGATATCGGCCGAACGGCTATGTCTCGTTCCGGTATGACCTGACGCCCTGTCTGAATTATGGGGCGGAGGAGAATGTACTGGTCGTCCGGGTGGATAATTCGGAACAGCCGAATTCCCGGTGGTATTCCGGTTCGGGGATCTACCGAAACGTCTGGCTGGTGCGGACCCATCCGGTCCACGTCGGACTTTGGGGAACCTTCATCACAACGCCGGCCGTCGGACCGGATGAGGCAGCCGTGGCCGTTCGGACCACATTGTGCAACGATTCCGCCGATCCGGTGGCCGTTGAGCTGGAGACGGCGCTTTATGATCCCGAGGGTAACCGGGTCGGGGAGTGCCGCACCGGGCGGGTCGGCATCCCTGCGGCTTCGGACACCTCCGTGCTGCAGGAGGTGAAGGTCCCGGACCCGGAGTTGTGGTCCGTGGATGCTCCCTCCCTTTATCGGGCCGTTTCGATCGTGCGGATCGCGGGGCGTACCGTCGATCGGTATGAAACCCCTTTCGGCATCCGTTTCATGAGGTTCGATGCGGATCAGGGCTTCTTCCTGAACGGAGAGCCGCTGAAGATCCTCGGCGTCTGCCTCCATCACGATCTGGGCTGTCTGGGGACCGCAATCAACAGGCGGGCGCTGGAGCGTCAGCTCGAGATCCTCAAGGAGATGGGGTGCAATGCCATCCGGACATCGCACAACCCTCCGGCTCCGGAACTGCTCGAACTTTGTGACAGAATGGGTTTCCTGGTGCAGGATGAGGCGTTCGACATGTGGCGGAAGCGGAAAAGCGAGTATGACTACAGCCGCGACTTTCCGGAGTGGTACGAACGGGATTTGACCGACCACATCCTGCGTGACCGCAACCATCCGTCCGTGTTCATGTGGAGCATCGGCAATGAGGTTTACGAGCAGTTTGACGACGTTCGGGCGGATACCCTGACCCTGCAGCAGGCCAACGTGCTGCTGAATGTCCCCCGCACGGCACGTGCGGCCGGCGGGGCGGACTCCGCGTTCAACATCAATTCGTGGATCGCCGTGCAGCTGGCCCGGATCGTGAAGAGTCTGGATACGACCCGAGCCGTGACCTCGGGGAATAATTTCGCCGATCCCTCGAACAACCTCTTCCGGTCGGGAGCGATGGATGTCTATGGATTCAACTACAACCTGGGTGTTTATCGCGATTTCCAGAAGAACTTCCCCGGCAAATGCTTCATCGCCTCGGAAACCACCTCCGCATTCGCCACGCGGGGCCACTACATCATGCCTTCGGACCGGCGGTATGCATGGCCCGAGACCTGGGATCAGGCCTTCGACCGACCCGTCCATGCCTGTTCGTCGTATGACAACAATTGTGCGTTGTGGGGCTCGACCCACGAGGAGAACTGGCGTGTGGTGAAGGACCTGCCCTGTTGTGCCGGCGTTTTCGTCTGGACCGGTTTCGACTATCTGGGCGAGCCCACACCCTTCTGGTGGCCGTCGCGCAGCTCCTATTTCGGTATCGTGGATCTGGCCGGATTTCCCAAGGATGCCTACTACATGTATCAGAGCGAATGGAGCGACCGGACGGTGCTCCACCTCTTTCCGCATTGGAACTGGACACCGGGCGAGCCGGTCGATGTCTGGGCCTACTACAACCGTGCGGACGAGGTCGAGCTGTTCCTGAACGGGCGTAGCCTCGGGGTCAGGAGCAAGGAGCCGGGGCAGTTCCATGTCTGGTGGCGGGTGCCGTTCGAACCCGGTACGCTGCGGGCAGTATCCCGCAAGGACGGAAAGGTGGTGCTGACCCGGGAGATCCGAACGGCGGGCGCTCCGGCGCAGATCCGCCTGTCCGCCGACCGGGAGCGGATTGCGGCCGACGGAAAAGACCTCTCGTTCGTGACGGTGGAGATTGTGGACCGGGAGGGCACGCTCGTGCCTGATGCCGATACGCAGCTCCGTTTCCGTGTGGAGGGCTGCGGTTTCATCGCCGGAGTGGATAACGGGAGCCAGACCAGTATGGAGCCGTTCAAGGCCTCGCAGCGGCGGGCATTCCACGGCAAGGCGCTCGTTGTCCTGCAGAACGATGGCCGGAAGGGAACGGTCCGACTGACGGCCGAAGCCGACGGCATGCCCCCTTCCACCCTGTCGGTCCGTTCCTGCTCCGAGCCTTGATTCGTCCGGTGGGTTTGTCCGTTTCCCGTGGAGCCGCCTCCCCGGTTTTGGCGGTTTCCCGAATAAAGTGGTATCTTTGCGCGGGGAGTTCCCCGAGTTAAAATCTGATCCGACTAAATTCTGCGAACGATGATTGACGAAATCCTGGAATACAACCGCCGATTCGTGGCGGAGAAACGGTACGAACGTTTCATTACCGACAAATATCCCAACAAGCGGATCGCTATCGTCACGTGCATGGATACCCGGCTGGTGGAGTTGCTGCCTGCGGCCCTGGGATTCCGGAACGGGGATGTGAAGATCATCAAGAATGCCGGCGGTACGATCACCAATCCCTTCGACAGTACGGTCCGCAGCCTGCTTGTGGCCATCTACGAGTTGGGTGTGCAGGAGGTGATGATCATCGGCCATACGGGATGCGGCGTGCAGGGCATGGACAGTGCCGAGATGCAGCATCTGATGCGTTCGCGCGGGATTCCGGACCAGCATATCTCGCTGATGAAACACTGTGGCATCGATCTCGACCGCTGGCTGCACGGCTTCGACGATACGGAGTCGGCCATCCTTGAGACGGTCGATCTGGTCCGCAACCACCCGCTGGTCCCTTCCGATGTCGTGGTGAAGGGGTATATCATGGACTCAACGACGGGTGCGCTGACTCCGATTTCGGAGTAAGCTGGATCGGAAAAACCAGAATCACTGCGGACAGGCTGTCAGCCTGTCCGTTTTTTTGTATGTCGATTGCCGGGGGAAATCCGCCGAAAACAACCCCGGGGCCGTTGGCCGGAGAACTTCTTTGTCCGAATCGGGACAAATCGCAATCATGCAAAACGAAAAACCGCGTCAAACTTTCGTCTGACGCGGTTTCTGGTGCCCAGGACAAGACTCGAACTTGCACGAACGCAATTGTTCACTACCCCCTCAAAGTAGCGTGTCTACCAATTTCACCACCTGGGCCTGTACGCTTGAAAGCCATACTGATTGACTTTCGGAGTGCAAATATAGAACATAAATTTCTATTCACCAAATTTTCGGGCCCATAAAGTTTCGGGTTGCAGTAAAAAAACGACCCCGATATTCGGGGTCGTTTTCGTAATATGCGTGTAATGCAATGCGTTACATCTCTTTCGGGTCGATCGTGCGGATCATGCCGTTCGGCCGTTCGATGGCCTGCCGGATGCCTCCGCGTTGAACCGCGCCGACGGATTTCACGCTGCGGGTCGTCGCCGATGCGTCGGCTGCACCAATCAGTTCGAGGGCCTTGTGCACGAGCGGCTCGTCGGGACCGAAATCCACGTACCATCCTCCCGAAGCCGTCTCGCTGACCGCGTAGTCGGGAGTGATGCCCTTCGGATCCACCGACTGCTTCTGGGCGTTGTAGCCCTGGAACGAGATCGGGGCGAATTCATAGTCGTATCCTTCGATGTTGTTCCACGTGAAGACATTCATGCCGACGTTCTTGCCGTTGGTCTTCGAGCCGATGAGCGTCACGGGAAGTCCGATGCCCTTCAGACTGTTGATGACCGCCTCGCTCGCCGAGGCCGTACCGTCGCTGACGAGGACATAGAGCCGGCTGAGGTTCAGGGCATAGTTTGCCAGCGAGACGCCGTAGTAGTTCGAGTAGTAGAACTTCTCGAAAAAGAGCTTCTCCGTCTGGTCATAGCTCATGCCGAACGTTTCGGAGGTCTGTTTCCAGTCGGCCATCCGCTCGTCGTTGTAGCGGTAGTACTGGTAGACGCGGTCCTGGCATGCGCTGCCTCCGATGCAGGTCGAGAGCATGTTCGAGGTGATGACGTGTCCTCCGCCGTTGTTGCGCAGGTCGAGCACCAGATCGGTGATGCCGGCCTCCTTGAGGCTCTTGATGGCGGCCAGCAGGTCGTTGTCGTAGGCGGCGTCGAAACTGTCGTAGACGATGTATCCGACGTGCGTACCCTCAAGTACCTCGGCGCGGATGATCGGCGTGGGGTCCAGCCTTACCGACGTGACCTCGATCGGCTGTGCGTTCTCCTCGTTCTTGGTGAGCGAGACCTTCAGCCCCTCCGAGGGGGCGATCAGGCGCGTGAACTCCGTGGCGTAGGTCTGCTCGGTCGGGGTTTTGCCGTCGATCGTGGCGATGATGTCGCCGCGGCGGAATCCGGCCTTGGCCAGCGGCGATTCGGGGATGATACTCAACAGCGTGAGCCCGATTTGCCCTGTTGGCCGTCCCGACTGGTCTATAAACGACACGAGGGCGTAGTTGCCGATACCGAAACTCGGCACGGGGTCGTCCTTCTCGACACCGTGGTTTACACCGCTGCGTGTCGCGGCGCTTCTCTGTCCCGATGAGGGGGTTCGCGAGAGGTAGGAGTAGATGTGGTATTCCCCGTAACGCTCGTTGTATTTCTTGTCGAGCGTGTTGGTCTCCATGCTCATCAGCGTATGGTATACGAAGTTGTCGTAGACCCCGTTATAGGGCAGCGACAGGTCGCGGTCAAGCGCCCGGTACTCCTCGTTCCACAGATAGTATGCCGCCAGCACCTCGTCCACCAGCACGTTGATCTCGGGAGCTCCGGCCGTACCCTTCTGGAGGATCTTGAAGCTCTCCGTGGTGCTGCCCACCGAGATCCGGATGATGGCGGAACGCGGGCTTTCGCTGCTGTTCTCGGCTACGTCGATCCGCAGCGTTGCGGCGCCTTTGTCTCCCGAGGGGGTCAGCACCTCGCACCAGTCGGGGTTGTCGCTCTGCGCGCTCCACTGTCCGCGGGCCGTGAACGAAAAATCCTTCTGTGCCCCGGCGGCCTCAATGGTCTCGGTCTGGCTCCAGGAGCCTCCGGTGATTGCCGATCCTTCCGTCGTCGTGGTCTTGTCCTTGCCGCAGGCAATCGACAGAACCGTCAGCAGCAGTGCTGCCGTCCATCTCACAAATGCATCGAAATGTCTCATAGCATGTCCTGTTTAATAGGTTTGCCGGGACAATATAGTGAAAAATTCCAAAATTGTCACTTTTTCCCGCTGAACTTCATCTCGTCGAGCAGATAGCCGGCCCCGCCGATGCGGTCGATGACGAAGAGCACGTAGCGGATATCGACACCGATGTTGCGGCAGATCGAGGGATCGAAGGCGATGTCGCTCATCGTCGAGCGCCACGTGCGGTCGAAGTTGATGCCCACCAGTTCGCCGCGGGCGTTCAGCACCGGAGATCCCGAGTTGCCGCCCGTGGTGTGGTTCGAGGCCAGGAAGCAGACCGGCACCGTGCGGCGTCCGTCGATCTCCGTTGCCCAGCGTCCGTACTCCTTCGATGCGTAGAGGTCGCGCAGCGCCTGCGGGATGTCGTAGTCGTAGATCTCGGGGTTGTCCTTGGCGATGATGCCGTCGAGGGTCGTCAGTGGCTTGTGGTACTCGCCGTCGGCATACTCATAGCCGGCGATCGAGCCGTAGGCCACGCGCAGCGTCAGGTTGGCGTCGGGGTAGAAGGCCCGCTCGCCGTCCCATTCGCGCAGCCCCCGGATGTAGGTCGTGTAGAGTGCGTTGAGGCGGCTGCTCGTGAGGTTGCGCAGCGACTTGGTCCCCAGCATCCAGACGATGTGCTCCTGCATGCGCTTCGTGTCGCGGCGCAGGGCATTGACGGCCGTGGTGTCGCTGCCGCTCCATACCTGTTGGAAAACCTGCTCGGCATAGGCCTCGGGCGATCCGTATTCGGCCACGCCGTCGAGGAACGTCGGGACCTGGTATTCGGCCGGGCAGCGGCGGGCGTATTCGCCGAAGAGGTAGCGCCACAGGGCCCGTTCGGTCGGCTCACGGCGAGCGAAGAGCTCCTCGGCCCGCTCCTCGGGGGTATATTTGCCCGGCAGCGCGGCAAGGGTCTCGAGCGTGATCTCGCGGGCGAAGTAGGGATCCATGATCCGGGCATATTCGGCCTTGAGGTCGCTCACCACGCGGCGGTATTCGGGCTTGTCCTGCGCCCAGCGGTCGAATGCCTCCTCGTAGGCCTTTTTCGAGGCGACGGTGCCGCGGCGCGTGATGCCGAGC
>ULUA01016805.1_pt1 | contig 25949 bp, 19 predicted proteins | sample 1958081 | NCBI WGS metagenome assembly ULUA01 (sample SAMEA4835748, study PRJEB28245) | human gut metagenome | biome: gut microbiome; material: fecal sample | place: Denmark | collected 2008
GTAATACGTTATACACAGCTAGGGATATACAGCATGTTTTGACACCCGAATCATAAAAATACAATATTACATAGAAAGAAGGAAATTAAGTTGGGGACATTGACATTGGAAGACGGCAGACCGAAGGAGGTTACAGGCAGGCTAGAAAAGGAGATCCGCGTCTATGATTTGCTTGACAGGCTGAGGATTGAGTATCAGCGTGTTGACCATGAGGAAGTTAACACAATGGAAGCATGCGCTGCAATTGATGAGTTGTTGGAACCGGCGGTTATATGTAAGAATTTGTTCCTGACTAATTCGGCTAAAACAGAGTACTATCTGTTGATGCTCTGTGCTGACAAGAAATTTAGGACAGCGGAGGTATCTAAGCAGATTGGTGCATCACGTCTGTCATTTGCGGATTCGGATAAGATGCTTGAATTTCTTGATATAACGCCTGGCTCGGTGAGTGTTATGGGACTGATGAATGACCATGAGCATAGAGTACATCTTATTGTTGATGAGGATGTTTTTAGGTCGGAATATTTTGGATGTCATCCATGTATAAATACATCAAGTCTCAGAATTAAGACGAAGGATGTGTTTGAAAAAGTACTGCCGGAGCTTGGGGTTGAGTACAGAACAGTCAGCGTGTAACAGCCTTACGTTATACACGCTAGGTTTATAGCAGATGTTTTGACCAAACATCATATTATATAACTGAAATATATTTTAAGGAGGCTATTCACATGGAAAAGTATATTTTGAGCTGCTGCTCCACGGCTGATTTGACAAAGGAGCATTTTGAGGCGATTGATGTAAAGTATATATGTTTCCACTATGAGCTTGATGGTGTTGAGTACCCGGATGATTTAGGGCAGACGATTGGCTTTGAGGATTTTTACAGGAGAATGGCGGCGGGCGCTGACACGAAGACCTCACAGGTCAATGCAGATGAGTTTGAGGCGTATTTTGAGCCGTTTTTGCGGGAGGGATATGATATTCTGCATGTGTGTCTCTCGTCGGGAATATCGGGCGTAATCAATTCCGCCAATATAGCGAAGGCTGCACTTGAGGAAAAGTATCCGGACAGGAAGATATATGTGGTGGACTCGCTTGGAGCCTCATCGGGGTATGGACTGATTATGGATACACTGTCGACTCTGCGCGCTGAGGGAAGGAGCATAGATGAACTCCATGAGTGGATTGAGGAGAACAAGCTCAGACTCAATCACTGGTTCTTTTCAACCGACCTCTCATTCTACATCAAGGGCGGCAGAATTTCTAAGACAGCGGGTGCGATAGGCAAGGTACTTAACATCTGTCCGCTGCTTAATATGGATAATCTGGGGCGTCTTATTCCGAGATATAAGATAAGGACGAAGAAAAAGGTGATTCAGGCTATCGTTGACAGAATGGCTGAGAATGCACGGGATGGTCTTGACTATTCGGGAAAGTGTTATATCTCCCAGTCGGGCTGCGTTGAGGACGCGAAGGAGGTCGCAAGGCTTGTCGAGGAAAAGTTTCCTAAGCTTGATGGAGCTGTGGAGATTAACTATGTGGGGACAACGATAGGAAGCCACACGGGACCGGGAACGGTAGCGCTGTTCTTCTGGGGAAAAGAGCGCACAGAGTAGAGCAAAAAAGCTGGACCTTATAAGTCCAGCTTTAAATCATTCTCCTTGATCCAGCCGATTTTTCTAAAGAACAATCCGAATGCCCATGCGAGGACACCGGGAAGTATGAAGCTTATGAGTATAAGTCCCAGCCAGTCAAAGCCTGTGATGGCAGTTCTGGTTCCGGCTGCTATATCATTGAGCCATCCGGTGTAAACACCAATCTGACCTACCAGACCGCAGGTACCCATTCCTGAAGCTACGGCGGCACCGTTCATCTGAAGCTTGAATATGCAGGTGGCAATCGAACCTGTGATGGCGGAGGTGAGTATGGCAGGGAGCCATATACGAGGATTGCGAACGATGTTTCCCATCTGGAGCATGCTCGTTCCGATGCCCTGCGCGAACAGACCGCCCCACCTGTTTTCCCTAAAGCTGAGCACTGCAAAGCCGACCATGTTGGCACAGCAGCCGGCGAGTGCGGCACCGCCTGCGAGTCCTGTAAGACTTAACGCAGCACAGATTGCGGCACTGCTTATAGGCAGGGTGAGTGCGATACCGACTATCACGGAAATGATTATTCCCATAAAGAATGGCTGCAGCTCAGTTGCCCACATGATTGCGGCACCGACACTGCTGGCAGCTTTTCCGATTGCCGGTGCGAGAAGCATTGCAAGAAGGCTTCCTATAACGATAGTCACAAACGGAGTGACGATAATATCAATCTTGGTTTCCTTTGAGACTGCCTTTCCGAATTCAGCAGCGAGTACTGTTATGATAAGAACAGCAAGCGGGCCGCCGGCACCTCCAAGCGTGTTAGCTGCCGAACCGACAGCTACCAGTGAGAACAGAACAAGCGGAGGACAGTGGAGGGCATATCCAATGGCGACAGCCATTGCGGGACCGGTTGCAGCCTTGGCATATCCGCCGATTGTCACCAACAGGGCAATGCCGAGCTGTTCGCCAAGCGTGGCTATGATTGTTCCAATTAATAATGAAGCAAATAGTCCCTGTGCCATTGCACCAAGGGCATCAATACCGTATCTCTTTGCAGAGATTTCGATATCTTTTCGTTTAAGAAATTCTTTAAACTTTTTCATTGGTATCTCCTTTTTAAAATATATCTGATGATGTGCACAGTCAAAAAATGCCGGCTTATAATGTGTTATAATTATGCGTATCAGTTGTTGTATCAGCAATATGATGTGCAGAACGGCTTTTGACCTTGTACTATTATATATTCATGAAAACAATATGTCAAATTTTCCGGTAATCCCTTACAGGCTGATATTGTAATAAGACGAAATTAATTGTTATTCCATAAAATCTTCGGATATCAGCTTCAATAGCTGCCAAAATCCTCTTGCAGGTAAGCTTATATCGGACTTGTGCCCTCAGGTCCTGATATTATAGTATGTCATATCAGGCGTGGCAGTTTTAAATGTTTGAACGCAGAATAAGCAATCCCCCGCATTAAGTGTGTAGAACACTAAGCGGTGGGTAAGGGGGATGCGGACTGCGTTCATGAGCAAGTAGCGAAAGCGGATTGCGAATGTCCGCTTCACTATTCTTCTACAATCATAAAAATTATTGCACTGCATTTTCACTTGGATTATAATGTGGTATGTAATTCCGGAACTTATTAAAATACAAGGGAGAGAAAATAATATGAGAATTTTTTTAAAGAAAGTGACGGTATTAGTTATGGCATGCATGCTGCTTTCGGGATGTTCGAAGGATACTCAGCTTGATGATTATGCGACGAATCTCACCGGGAACAGCAGCAGGCAGTCAGCGCGGGAGGCGGCTGTGGATAAGGAGCAGACTGAGACTGTAAAGAAGGGTATATCCAAGGATGAAATTAAGGTTGGAGTGCTGCATTTATCAGACCCGGCGGAGGGCAGCGGATATACCTATACGCATGATCTTGGTATTCAGGGAATGCAGCAGAATCTTGGCTTGTCGGACAGTCAGATAGTGAGAAAAATCAATGTTGATGATTCGGACGAGGAGGCAACGCAAAAGGCTATAAAGGAGTGTATTGACGCGGGTTGTAATATAATCTTCACCACAAGCTGGGGGTACATGGAGACAACAGCTAAGATGGCAGAAGAGTACCCTGATGTGTATTTTTCTAATGGAACGGGGTATATGAGCAATGGCAGAAATTTTAACAATTATTTTGGCAGAATCTATCAGGCAAGGTACTTAAGCGGAATTGTTGCCGGGATGAATACAAAGACCGATAAGATTGGATATGTTGCGGCGATGGATTCAAGCAACTCAGAGGTTACAGGCGGAATTGATGCATTTGCATTGGGAGTATATTCTGTGAATACGGACGCTAAGGTTTATGTGAAGGTTACGAACAGCTGGTATGCTCCGGAAGCAGAGAAGGAGGCGGCAGAGGTTCTTCTTGATATGGGCTGCGATGTCATAACACAGCATTGTGATACTTCATATCCGCAGACCCTTGCAGAGGAGAGAGGTGTGTATGGCATAGGTTATAATTCGGATATGAGCAAGGAGGCTCCTGATGCATGTCTGTGCAGTGTAATCTGGAACTGGAGTGCATACTATACGGCTGCAGTTCAGAGCGTTATAGATGGAACATGGGATGGAAGCAATTATTACGGAGGTATGAGCGAGAACCTTGTGGGAATTACAGAGCTTGCAGATTTCTGTGCGGATGGCACGGCTGAGAAGGTGAATGAGGCTAAGAAAAAAATATTGTCGGGTGAGCTGGGTGTGTTTGACGGAGTGATAGAAACCAATACAGGCGAGACAGTCGGTGAAGCAGGCAGGACTTTGGATGATGCTGAAATAACAGGAGCGATTAACTGGTATTTTAAGACCGTGGACGTGGTAGAGTAGGAGGGTAAGGATGAATATTAAGAAAAAAATATTGATGATAGCTGTTGGCCCGGTGCTTATGCTCGGTGTGATATCGATTTTTTTCATCAATACTCAGGTACGAAAAGCGGTGACAAGTGAGATTGAGGAGGCTCTGAAGGGAACGGCGGCAGCAACGCTTGCAGCTTATGACCAGAATGCCGGAGATTATATTCAGAGCACAAATGGTGATATATGGAAGGGCAGCTATAATATATCCAAATCGGAGAGTCTGGTTGATAAGATAAAGAGCAACAGCGGAATGGATGTAACCTTTTTCTACGGAGACGAAAGAATTATGACATCCGCGAAGGATGCCAACGGTGACCGTGTGTTAGGCTCGAGAGCAGGAGATAAGATTGTCGAGAAGGTACTAAAAGGCGGAGAGGAGTACTTCAGCAGTGCAGTTTCGATTGAGGGAGAATTAAATTACGGCTATTTTATGCCTGTACACCAGAATGATTCGGATAATCAGATTATAGGAATGATTTTTGTGGGTACTAATTTAAAGGAAAAGGAAGCGGTTGTTAAACGTATTCTAAGCTCAATATGTTCATCGGTAATCGTTGTCATGCTTATATGTATCGCAGTTGGAATCAGGCTCGCAGGCAGTATGAGCAGAAATATCAAGACAAGTATTCAGCTGGTTGGCAGACTGGCTGAAGGAAATCTGGATGTGTGGGTTGATGATAAGCTTCTTAAGAAGAAGGATGAGATAGGTGAGCTTTCAAGAGTTACCATAACGCTTCGTGACACTATGAGGTCTACAATAAAGGAAATAACCGATAACGCGAAGGCTCTTCTTGAAGCTTCACAGCTCCTTGGAACGGCAGCGGACAACACTAACGGAACCATGAATGATGTCCGCACGGCGGTAAGCCAGGTTGTTGATAATTCGCAGCTTCAGGCGGAAAATTCACAGAGTACGTCTGAGCAGATGAAGATTATGGGAGATAATATAACAGAGACATCAAATGAAGCAGAGTTGTTGAGCGGTAACGCTGCTTCAATGCAGCGTTCAAGTGAGAAGGCGTCTAAAACACTTTTAAGCCTCAGACAGATAAATGAGGATGTCAAAAAGATAATTGGTGAGGTGCAGGAGCAGACTAACAGGACAAATGAGTCGGTTAAAAAGATTCAGGCGGCTACGACCTTTATCAATTCGATTGCGGAGGACACCGGTCTTTTAAGTCTCAATGCTTCAATAGAAGCGGCAAGAGCAGGAGACAGCGGACGAGGTTTTGCAGTTGTTGCAGAGCAGATTAAGAATCTGTCGGAGCAGTCTAATGAGTCAAGCAAGGAGATTGAAGCTACGGCAGAGGTGCTTAGAGCTGACTCGGAGAAGGCAGTACAGGCAATGCAGCAGATGCAGGAAATTATAGCCAGTCAGAGCGAGAGCATGCAGGAAACACAGCAGGTTGTCGCAGAGGTTATAGAGGAGATTGCAAGCTCCATGAAGAGCATTGCACAGATAAAGGAGAGCTCAGGAAGACTTGAAGGTGCCAGGAATGAAGTGCTTCAGGCAGTTGAACATCTTTCAGAAATATCTGCCGAGAATCTTGACAGCACAAAAAGTACTTATGAGCAGACAGAAATTGTTGCAGATACCTTTAAGCAGGTGTACAATAGTGCGGACGAGCTGAAGACGATTGCTGATAAGCTCGTTAAAAGTATTGAATATTTTAAGATGTAGTGCACCGGAATATTCCGGCAGTCTGCCCTGATTGAGATTGCACTTCATTTTAGGAAAACGGAAGAATTATGTTATGAAATTAAGTGAATTACAGATTGGTAAAAGCGGTGTTATTAAGGATGTAGGGGGTAGTGGTGCACTCAGACAGCATTTCCTTGATATGGGAATGATACCCGGTGCAGAGGTTACTGTAGTAAAGCTTGCACCGATGGGAGATCCGATGGAGCTTCAGGTTCATGGCTATGAGCTTACACTGCGTCTTGCCGAGGCGGCACAGATAGAGATTGACAGTATTGAGAAGAGAAGCAACCCACATGCTAGGGTGGAGAACGGAAAGGAATCTGAGCATCCGGGACTGGGCGAGGATGGAAGGTACCATTCGAAGAAGGATGAGAACCCGCTTCCGGAGGGAACGAAGCTTACTTATGCCCTGGTGGGTAATCAGAATTGCGGAAAAACTACACTTTTCAACCAGCTTACCGGTTCTAACCAGCATGTTGGCAACTTCCCGGGTGTCACCGTCGACAGGAAGGATGGCTCTATTAAAGGGTATCCCAACACTAACATTACGGATTTACCCGGAATATATTCGATGTCGCCATACAGCAGTGAGGAGATTGTATCGCGTAACTTTGTGCTCAATGAACACCCAAAGGCAATTATCAACATAGTTGATGCCACGAATATAGAGAGAAATCTGTATCTTACCATGCAGCTTCTTGAGATGGACATTCCTATGGTAGTGGCTCTGAATATGATGGATGAGGTGACAGGAAATCATGGCTCCATTGATGTCAACACCATAGAGGGAATGCTTGGCGTACCGGTTATACCGATATCTGCCGCAAAAAATGAGGGCGTTGATGAGCTTGTAAAGCATGCACTGCATATTGCAAAATATCAGGAGCGCCCTTTAAGACAGGATTTCTGCGATAAACAGGATCATGGCGGTGCGGTTCATAGATGTATACATGCTGTTGAACACCTTATTGAGGATCATGCAGAGAGTGCAGATATTCCGGTGCGTTTCGCAGCTACAAAGGCTATAGAAGGCGACCACCTCATAATTGAAAAGCTTAAGCTTGACCAGAATGAGACAGAGACGCTTTTACATATTGTGAAGCAGATGGAGACAGAGAGAGGTCTTGACAGAAGTGCAGCGATAGCAGACATGCGCTTTGACTTTATCGAGAAACTGTGTGAGCAGACCGTTGTTAAACCTAAGGAGAGCAAGGAACGAATAAGAAGCGAGAAAATAGACAGAATCCTTACCGGAAAATATACCGGAATTCCATGCTTTATAGCGATAATGGCGTTGGTATTTTATCTCACCTTCAATGTCATAGGAGCGGCTCTTCAGAAGCTTCTTGAACTTGGAATAGATAAGCTTGCACAGGTCACCGATGCTGCAATGGCTGCCGCTAAGGTCAATGGTGTGCTCAGAAGCCTTGTGATTGACGGTATATTTACAGGAGTCGGAAGTGTCTTAAGCTTCCTCCCGATTATAGTCACACTGTTCTTCTTCCTGTCACTCATGGAGGACAGCGGTTACATAGCAAGAGTTGCGTTTATGATGGACAAGCTTCTTCGTAAGATTGGTCTTTCGGGCAGAAGCATAGTGCCTATGCTTATCGGCTTCGGCTGCACGGTTCCGGCTGTCATGGCTACAAGAACCCTCACCAGTGAGAGAGACCGTAAGATGACGATACTCCTCACACCATTCATGAGCTGTACGGCTAAGCTTCCGATATATGCTTTCTTTGTGAGTGTATTCTTCCCTAAGCAGGGAGGAATTATTATGACGGGACTGTATCTTTTGGGAATATTAGTGGGAATACTCGTTGCATTTCTCTACAAGGGAACACTCTTTAAGGGAGAACCGGTTCCGTTTGTCATGGAGCTTCCTAATTACAGACTGCCAAGTCCTAAGAATGTAGGGCAGCTTCTGTGGGAGAAAGCAAAGGATTTCCTCCAGAAGGCATTCTCGGTAATCCTTATTGCAACTATAGTAGTGTGGCTTTTACAGAGCTTTGACATTCATTTCAACATGGTTGAGGACTCGGGCGGGAGCATACTTGCGGGAATATCGGGGCTGCTGGTTCCTCTATTTAAGCCTCTTGGTCTTGGCGACTGGCGTATATGCACATCACTTATAAGCGGCTTCATGGCAAAGGAGAGTGTTGTATCCACGCTTGAGGTACTTTTCGGCACAGATATTGGTACAGTATTATCGCCGGTGGCAGCGGCAGCGCTTCTCACGTTCAGTCTTTTGTACACACCTTGTGTAGCGGCGATAGCGGCAATCAAGAGAGAACTTGGAATGAAGTGGGCGGTAGGAGTTGTAATATGGCAGTGTGCGATAGCGTGGGCTGCGGCGCTCATTGTGAAGCTGGTGGTTGGAATTTTTGTGTAGAAATATCAAAGTGCAAAGCTTGAAAGTTCCACTCTAAAACTGCTTACTGTTGGCAGTACTTGCGGGCAATGCCTGAAGGCAATGTTTGAAGGCAATGTCAGCAGGCATTGCCTGCAGTACGCATGGGTATAAAATCAATAAAATACGGCTGTATGCCCTTTTTCACTCTGCTTATGGGTGGCACGCGGGCATACAAGCCGTATTTTTGCTTCCTATGCCCACGAATTGCTTTATTTTGAGCATTTTAAGGGCAGGAAAATGAAAAAATGGTCTTTATACCCATGAGAGGTGGCAGCTTGGCAGCGGGAAGGGTTTTTTGAAGGAAAATGAGAGGAATAAACCCATGGAGGGTAAGCGGGTTTTATGCTGGACAGTAATAAAAAAGGAGAAGATGGGGATAAAATATATAATGGGGCATAGAGGAAAAAAAAATATACATACTAATGGCAAAATATACTTTGCAGTATCTGCATATAGTAATATAATGAGTTAAGTGACAAAATATGTCTCATTTGTTGTTTAACCCATAAAGTAATGAAGAAAAGAGGTACAGTCCATGTGCACAGCAGCAACCTATAAGACAAAAGATTTTTACTTCGGAAGAACCTTAGACTATGAATTTTCATACGGGGATGATGTGACGGTTACTCCCCGCAATTATGTGTTTGATTTCAGGCATGAGGGAAAGCTTGAGAGCCATTATGCCATAGTCGGCATGGCTCATGTTGCGGACGGATATCCGCTTTATTATGATGCTGTAAATGAGAAGGGGCTTGGAATGGCAGGTCTTAACTTTGTCGGGAATGCGAAGTATCAGGAGGTATCAGAGGGGCGCGAGAATGTGGCTCAGTTTGAGTTTATTCCGTGGATACTCGCGCAGTGCGGCAGCTTGGCGCAGGCGAGGGAGCGCCTTGGAAGAATGAACCTTGTGGGGACAACCTTTAACGAGCATTTTCCGGCGGCACAGCTTCACTGGCTGATTGCGGATAAGGATGAGGCAGTCACTGTTGAATGCACAGCTTCGGGACTTCAGGTTTATGACAATCCGGTCGGAGTGCTCACGAACAATCCGCCGTTTGAGATGCAGATGTTCATGCTGAACAACTATATGGCACTCTCGCCGGAGCAGCCGCAGAACACATTCTCTGACAAGATTGGGCTTAAAACCTACAGCAGGGGAATGGGAGCGCTGGGACTTCCCGGAGATTTATCGTCTGCGTCGAGATTTGCGAGGGTGGCATACACGAAGCTTAATTCTGTCTCGGGAGATGGCGAGGAGGAGAGCGTGAGCCAGTTTTTCCATATTCTTGGAAGTGTCGACCAGCAGAGAGGCTGCTGTAAGGTGGCTGAGGGCAAGTATGAGATAACGATATACACCTCATGCTGCAATGCGACGAAGGGCATATATTATTACACGACCTACGACAATCACAGCATAAATGCCGTTGACCTGAATAGGGAGAAGCTTGATGGAAGAGAGCTTGTCAGATATCCTCTTGATGAGAAGATGAAGATAAATTATGTAAACTAATCTGGTAATAGGTAATTGCATGCAGATGTAGATGGATGTTTTGTCCCCAACATCATGTTTTACGATTACCTATTATTTTTACATAAAAGGGCTTAGACTGAAATTTCTTAAAAAAAATCTGTTTTGTAAATTAATACTACACATTCGGACGAAAAAGTAGTATAATCAGATTATACTTGCAAAAGCATGAAATAATAAAAAAATACAAAAGGAGTGGACTGTAGTGATGAAAAACTTGAGTGTACGTGTTAAGATGATACTGCTTGCATTAATTACCCTTGTAGGCACGCTTGCCATTGTATTGCTGGCAGAAACGCACATCTCAGAGATGGAGAAGAACTCAGAAATGGTTCTTCGTGCGAGCATTGAATCGGACTATGATGAGAATATCAAGAATCAGGTTGACAGTGCGATTTCTCTTCTGAATGAGGTATACGAGGGCTATGAGAGAGGAGAGTATTCTCTTGACAAGGCAAAGGAGATGGGTGCGAGCCTTCTTCGTGATCTAAGATATGGTGACGGCGGTTATTTCTGGGCAGATACCTATGAGGGTGTTAATGTGGTTCTTCTTGGAAATACAACTGAGGGCACTAACCGTATGGATGCCAAGGATACCAACGGTAATTCATATATGAAGGACATTATAAGTGCCGGAAGGAATCCGGATGGAGGATATGTTGATTATATGTTCCCTAAGGCAGGTGAGACGGAAGCATCTCCTAAGAGAGCATACAGTAAATCCTTTGAACCGTTTGAGTGGGTAATCGGAACAGGTAATTACATTGATTATATTAATACCACAGTAGCCCATGAGACACAGGCTGTGAAGGCAAATGCCAGATCTGCGATGAACAAGATTGCAGGCATGGGCGGAGCGCTTGCGGTGATTGTACTTGCAGTCTGCGTATATATGGCTGTAGAGCTAAGCAGATCATTTAAGCACACACTTGGATATATCGGAAATATCACAAGGGGTGATTTTACACAGGAGCTTCCTAAGCAGCTTCAGAACAGAAGGGATGACTTCGGAATACTAAGTGAGAACCTTGAGAATATGAAGAAGCAGGTCAGCGGCCTTATACTGGATGTGAAGGAGCAGGGCAATATCATCGGCGAGGTTGTGGATTCTGTTAAGACGAATGTATTATCACTCACCGGAAATATTGAGGATGTATCAGCTACGACACAGGAGCTTGCGGCAGGCATGGAGGAGACAGCTGCTTCATCGGATACAGTCAAGAGCATGGCTAACGAGATTGAGGGAGCCGCAAAGAATATTGCAACACGTTCACAGGAAGGAGCACAGCAGGCGGCAGACATTCACAAACGCGCTTCCGAGGCACAGACTACTGCGAGAAAGCAGCGTGAGCATGTCGCAGAGGTACACAGAAGTATAAGAGAGGGTCTTACAAAGGCACTTGAGGATGCCGGAGTTGTTAAGCAGATAGAGGTGCTGTCATCCTCAATCATGGAGATTACAAGCCAGACAAATCTTCTTGCACTTAACGCTTCAATAGAAGCTGCGCGTGCAGGCGATGCAGGCAGGGGCTTTGCGGTTGTAGCTACAGAGATTGGTGGTCTTGCAGAGCAGTCGAAGGAGGCTGTTGTTAAGATTCAGCAGGTTACTGAGGCGGTTACGGCTTCGGTTGAGAGACTTTCAGAGGATGCCGGACAGCTCCTTGAGTTTGTAGGTGGGGATGTTGTTGCAAGCTATGATATGTTTGATAAGGTTGTGGATGCATATAATCAGGATGCCAAGTATATTGATATGCTTATCGGTGATTTCAGCGCTACATCGGAGGAGCTTTTAGCCTCTATTGATGGTGTGCTTTCCTCAATGGACGGAATCGCCACGGCGACCAACGAAGGTGCTAAGGGCACAACAGATATTGCACAGAAGACGATTGATGTCAAGACTGAGGCTGATAGTGTTACTGCCGAGGTGGAAAGATGTGACGAGACAGCGAAGAAGCTCATGGAGGAGATTGGGGTATTTAAAATTTAACTGACTGCGCCAAAAGCATGGCTTAAGAAAATAAGCATAAAAACAAAATGCTTTGGATGTGGAAATAAAATAACTTAATAATAAGGAAAGTATCTGTGGAAAATGCCTGTTCATTGTTCATGGATACTTTCCTTTTCTGATTAAATCAGTGTCATGACATTAGAATACAACAAGCGTGACTGCATAAAAAATTATTGACAAAATGCACGATAGTTCTATAATCATGTCATTGAGTTCAAAAATCTTAAAGCGGGCAAGCGCGCATCGGATTTACGCCTTTTGAGCATGGAATCATAATAATACTGTAATGCTTGGTTATGAAACGGAAAGGATTTTTATGGGAAATAATAGTAAAAGATATGAGATAGATATGTGCAACGGCACTTTGCTTGATAAGCTGATATCGTTTTCACTTCCGCTCATGTTGTCCGGAATATTACAGCTTATGTTCAATGCGGTCGATATAATTGTAGTTGGAAAATTTACCGGAAGCCATGCACTTGCCGCTGTGGGTTCCACAACCTCCTTGATTAACTTATTTATCAACCTTTTTATAGGTATATCACTGGGGGCTAATGTAATTGCAGCCCGCTTTTATGCAGCAGGGCGCGATAAGGAGATGTCTGAGACAGTGCACAGTGCGATGGCACTGGCACTCATAAGCGGAGTGGTCATGGTGTTCGTCGGGCTTATATTTGCAAGAGGTGCGCTGGAGCTGATGGATACACCCGATGATGTCATAGACCAGTCAACACTTTATATGAGAATATATTTTGTAGGAATGCCTTTTTTCATGATGTATAACTATGGAGCTTCCATATTGAGAGCCGTGGGCGATACGAAAAGACCTCTTTTCTTTCTTGTCATAGCGGGAGTTGTAAATGCGGGTCTTAATATCTTTCTTGTAACGGTATTTCATCTTGGCGTGGCAGGAGTTGCCATCGCGACGGTGGTATCGCAGATAATCTCATGTGTTCTTGTGCTTATCTGTCTATACAGGACGGACAGCAGCTATCAGCTCAGGTTTTCCAAGCTTAAGCTGAGATGGGTGTATATTAAGCAGATCTGTCAGGTGGGAATACCTGCGGGAATACAGAGCATGGTAATCAATTTTTCCAATGTGCTCTTGCAGTCATCGGTAAATTCGTTCGGCTCAATAGCGATGGCGGGGTACACTGCGGCTAATAATATATTCGGTTTTCTGTTTGCATCGGTCAATTCCGTTACACAGGCATGCATGAGCTTCACAAGCCAGAATTTCGGTGTCGGAAATTATAAGAGGATGACAAGGGTTCTGTTAGAGTGCATTGGTCTGTCAATGACGGTAGCGCTCACGTTAGGCTGCAGCGCTTATTTTTTTGGAAATAAGCTTCTGTGGATATATACGGATGAAGCTGAGGTTGTTAAGGCGGGTATGGAGGTTCTGAGATTTACGACCATTACATATTTTCTGTGCGGCATAATGGATCTTTTCCCGGGGGCGCTCCGTGGCATGGGATATTCTACTGTTCCGATGCTTCTTTCGGTTGCAGGAACGGTCGGAACAAGGCTGGTATGGATATATGGAGTATTTCCGTTTCATCGCTCAATTGACATACTGTTCATATCCTACCCGGCGTCATGGTTTGTTACCATAGTTTTTCAGGTCATGTGCTATATTATTGTCAGGAAGAAGCTTGGCATTGCTGCCTGGAAAAGTGCTGTGCGGAAACAGGCAAATAATCAGTAAAAAAAATGAGGAAGATTTATAAAAGTTCTGGAAAAAGGATTAAGTTTGAATTATAATCTACAATGTAACAAAAGTACTATAAAAATAAGACACTATAAAATATAACTTGGGAGGGTTTGCGATGGAAGTTAAGAAGTACAGGTATAATGACATGACAGAGAGATACAGAAGGATGAACAGGTTCTATATTATTGCAACAGTAGTTCTTGGCGGCTCATTTATTGTATATATGTGGCTTAAGATGGTTATGAGCAGTATTTCAGCCATGACTGTATATGGTAATACCGTGGTGATGGCAGCATTCACAATTGCTAATACAGTTATTTATATGCGTAACAGGGCAACGAAGCAGCTTAAGATAATTGCAACTTATGAAGTAGGGATTGAGTTCCTTCTTGTAGGAGTTCAGTCGGATGCACATTTTATAAGCTTTGCAATCATTGCAATATTTTTGCTTCAGATTCCATATTTTGATAAGAAGGGGCTTACAAAAACGGCAGTGGGAATGGCGGTTCTGTATGCCATCGTGACTGCGGTACAGATAAAAAAAGGCGTATTTGTCATGAATGTCAGCGGCTTTTGTGAAATCATATTAACTGTATTTATCGGTACATTCTCAATGTCGGGAAGATAATAATTGCTTTTAATGATGATGCCATGGGCGCAACGAAGGAGGAGCAGAACAATCTTCAGGGCTTTTTAAACAAGGTTATGGATATATCAAAGAGTGTCAATGCAGATACAGCTAAGAGTACCGAGCTTATGGATGAGCTTTTAGAAAGCACACAGAGCGTCGCCGGCAGCATGAAGGACATCACTGCAGCAACGAATAATACTGCCGCAAGCATTCAGGAGCAGAATAACATGACATCCATCATCAATGCTGCAATAACACAGACGGGCAGGACCTCTGAGGAGATGGTGAAGCTTGCAGAGGATTCTAATAAGAGCGTGAAGATGAACATGGAGCTTATGGAGGAGCTTAAGACACAGTCGGCAGATATTGCTGTTACCAACGAGACGGTCAGCGAGGCTATGCGTAAGCTTCAGGAGAGAACGGAAGAGGTGGGAAAGATTGCGGGAATGATTCTTAACATTTCGGGCCAGACCAACCTTCTTGCACTCAATGCATCTATTGAGAGCGCCCGTGCCGGGGATGCCGGAAGGGGCTTTGCCGTTGTCGCAGAGCAGATAAGACAGTTGGCGGAGCAGACCAAAAAATCCACCGAGGACATTACAAGAATTGCCAATGAACTGAGCACTGATGCCAATGAGGTCGCCGAGTCGGTTAAGGGAACGATAGCAGCGGCAGGTGTGCAGAGCGGGAAGATTGAGACAGCAAGTGAATCATTTAAGAGTCTTAATGAGAATATGGAGAAGCTTATAGGTCATGTCGATGATGTCAACAAGCAGGTGAACGGGCTTTCTGAGTCTAACAATAAGATTGTCGAGAATATATCCCAGTTGTCGGCTGTTACCGAGGAGGTTACGGTGAGTGCTGAGCAGGTATATGAGCAGAGTCAGAAGAATCTTGAATTTGTACAGCAGGTTAAGGCTGCTGTAAATCATATAAAAAATACATCAGATGAAGCTGAAGAATTAATGTAAAAGGGTATTTATTATAAATTAAGGAGATTTTTGAGATGACGAAGGATATGACAAAGGGAAATCCAATGAAGCTGATTGTGGGTTTTGCTCTGCCTCTTCTTTGTGGATTTTTATTTCAGCAGTTTTATAATCTGGTGGACACGGTTATTGTGGGACGCTTTTTGGGCGTTGACGAGCTTGCAGGTGTAGGCGCTACGGGTTCAGTCAATTTCCTTGTTATCGGCTTCTGTATGGGCGTGTGCAATGGCTTTTCGATTCCGGTTGCACACAAATTCGGCGCAGGTGACTATAAGGGAATGAGAAAATATGTGGCCAACTGTGCATGGCTTGGAATAGCTTTTTCGGTGGTTCTCACATTAGTGACCGTAGTGTTGTGCAGACAGATATTGGAGCTTATGAGGACACCTGATGATATAATTGATTTTTCATATCAGTATATTGTGATTATATTTGCCGCAATACCGTTTACGTTCCTGTACAATATTGTGTCCGGAGTTATAAGAGCGCTTGGCGACAGCAGGACACCGGTTATCTTTCTTGTCATTTCTTCGATTGTCAATATAGGACTTGACCTGTTCTTTATAATTGTACTGAAGCTGGGGGTTGCCGGAGCTGCGTGGGCAACCGCGATAGCGCAGGTAGTGGCAGGTGTGGGCTGTCTGTGGTACATGATAAAGAAGTTCGATATACTCCATATCCGGAAGGATGAGTGGGCTGTCAATGCCCACATGATGGGTTCGCTCTGCGCGATGGGTGTGCCGATGGGACTTCAGTATTCCATAACAGCGATAGGAAGCGTTATATTGCAGACGGCAACGAATACTCTTGGTTCATCAGCGGTTGCGGCGGTTACGGCAGCCGGAAAGGTATGTAATTTCCTTGCATGCCCTTATGATGCGATGGGGTCAACGATGGCAACCTACGGAGGACAGAATGTCGGTGCAGGAAAGCTTGACCGCCTTGATAATGGACTTGCTTCATGCGTGCTGTTAGGTGCGGTATATGCTGTTATAGCGGTACTGACAGCGGTATTCGGAGGCGGCCTTCTGGCGCAGCTCTTTGTCGATGGCGGCGAACAGGAGATAATATATCAGGTAAGACAGTTCCTTATATGGAATACGGCATTCTATTTTCCGCTTGCGCTTGTAAACATTGTGAGATTCCTTATTCAGGGAATGGGCTTCGCCTCGTTTGCGATATTGGCGGGGGTGCTTGAGATGGTTGCAAGGTCGCTTGCGGGCTTCGTTCTTGTTCCTATGATAGGCTTTACCGGAGTATGCCTCGGAAGCCCGATTGCCTGGATATTCGCGGATGCATTCCTTATACCGGCATATTTCCATGTAAAAAAAGTATTAAAAAATAGAAGAACACAGTATTATTCAACAGATAATTTATAGTGGGAAGGTGGAAATGCCGGTATAGGAACATATAGTTAATTTAGTCTAATGGAGACGATGAATTCGTTATGATAATGGATAATGCAGGTGATGAGCAGGCTAAGGATATGGTCGCAGCGGTGAGAATGAGAATGTCTGAGGTGAGAACGGATAATGCATTCAGAATTTCAAGTGCCGTAGGCTATTCCAGCGGTAAAGGCAGGAATGTAAGGGAGATAGTAAAGCAGGCGGACGAGAACATGTACATTGACAAGGCAAGGTGTAAACAGAGTGGGAATGAGATATCAAGACGTGAATAGAAGTAATTTATCTTTTTTTTATTTGTATTTTGTCTCATATTTTCATATAATGTAACTGATATGATGTTGGGGTCAAAACATGCCAACTTAATGTACGAGTGTATAACGTATTATATTTATGCATATCAGCTCCGTTGTACGAAGCAAGATGTTCTAAGAACATCTAAGCTTCTTCCAAAAGTCGTGATATGCATAAATATAATACGTTATACATGCTAAGTTTATAGCACATGTTTTGACCCCAACATCACTGATATAATATTAAGAAGATGGAGGTATTGCCAATGCATGAATTAAGCAGATCAGCGATTGAAGATTTTTTTGTACAGACTTTTGATGTGGATAAGGTATTCAGTTCGGTTAAGCGTGCTGACTACCTTTTCTTGTATTATATCGAGCATTGCAGTAAGAGCTCGCAGCATGAGAGCGGGGCTTATCTGTGGGAGCTTGCCGAGATGATGAATATGTCAATCCAGGACATCTCGAAGGCGGTTCAGAAGCTTCAGGATAAGGGATATATTGATTGGAAAACTAATGCGGAGAAGAGCAAGACCTATGTAGAGCTTACCAAGACAGCACACAGACTTATGGAGGAGGAACGCGATTACATGAAGCGCTGCTTCGACGAGATAGAGGAACAGGTTGATGCCGACGAACTTTCAGCAATGATAAATACAATGCATAAGGTTGCCGGCATCATTAAGAAGAACAGGAATTAGAGCTGTTTATCTGTTATCAGTCAGCTTCATAAGCTCCTGCATTTTAGAATCAATACGCTTAAGAATCTCAGTGTTTTCGTTCTCCTGATTGAGTGTCTGGCTTGAGTGTGCAGATACCTCTTCGGAGACGGCTGAGATTGTCTGTATGGAATCGGATATCGCACTGTTGGCAGCCTTGAGCTCTATTATATTGTCGGTGAGCTCATCAAGCTGTTCACGGACGGATACACTGTTGGATTTGATGAGATCAAATATTCCGGCTGTATTGCTTGTGGATTGCTTCTCTGTATTTATTCCGTCTATCATGTGGGTGATCACTCTGACCACCTCGGTTATGGTTGCCGCAAAATTATTTATGATATCTGTGATATGCTCAGTTGCTTCACTGGTCTGTCCCGCCATGTGGGAGATTTCGGAGGCGACAACTGAAAAACCGCGGCCGGCATCACCGGCACGGGCAGCCTCAATGCTCGCGTTCAGGGCGAGGAGGCTCGTCTGTGAGGTGATGTCACTGATGAGGTCGATGATGGAGTTCATCTCCTTTATGTGGTGGTCAAGCTCTTTGAGTTTTTCACTGACATCAACACCGTTATGAACCGAATCATCTACCTGTGACACAAGTGTATTCACATCGTTTAGTCCGTCATCAATCACGGAGATGGTATGTTCCATGCTGGAATGTATGTTTTCTGAGATACTGCTTACTGTGCTGACCTGCTTCTGAATAGATTCTGTCTGGAGAAGCTGTTTCTGAACGGCATTTGCAGTATCCATAGCTCCGGCAGATACATCCTGCATGGCAGACACGGTGACAGAGGAACCATTGTTGAGAAGTGAGAGCTCATTGTGGATATATTTTATTCCCTCCTGCATTTTTGTGGAGAGATTGGAAATATCCGAAAGAAGCTTCTCTGTATCATTCTTTGAGGCGGTGATTGCGTCGAGCTTCTGTTTCTCATTCGTGTTCAAGGTGGCAGAGGTGATATAGGAATAGACTGCTACAAGTATGACGAAGATAACATGTATTATTGCGGTGTCTGAATCGGGATATGCATATTTCCCTGATTGGATGCCTATGACAGCCAGGATTATTGTTTCAATCACAACGCCGGTATTTACGAGAAGTGAGAATTTTTTGTTGTTGTACAGCGATATCACAACAATCATCGGTATTACGAATACAGAAGCCATGAAGGTTGTGGAGGTGTATATGTAGAATGTGAAAAACACCGCAAAGCCGTTTCCGACGAGATGGCGGATGGCGGTTGTCTCATGGTTTTTCTTCCAGTAAAGCAGCTCCGCAGCTACGGGAGCTATTCCGAGAATACATGAGATGGTTAACACGGCAGGATTAATCCCGCGAGTGGCAGCCTGTAAAAACAGGAGAAGGAGCATAACGCCGGCTGTGGCAGTATGTGCAATCATACATGTTCTGTTGTTGCGTGCTAATGCAGTTAAATTAGAATCAGGATTCATTTAGAGCACCACCTTTATATTATTTTTATCGTTTGTATACAGTATAACATTGTGTGAGAGTATTTTCCATAGCAAAGTTTAGTTTTAAACTGGTAAATTATCAAAATACTTTGTGAAAATATTAACTTCTGAACAAGCTCTTGAAAGTGCTTACATTTTTATGCTATAATACAAACAACGTATGCCGCAGGGCGGCGTAATAACTTACAAAAACAATTATTCATGACCTTTCAGGTCAGAAAATGGAGGCAGAGCGATGAATTTAAATTTAAGACCAGCTAGCGAGTGCAAGTATGACGCTGTATCATTAGGCGAGGTTATGTTACGTCTTGATCCGGGTGAGGGAAGAATCCGTACAGCAAGACAGTTCCGTGCTTGGGAAGGCGGCGGAGAGTACAATGTAGTTCGTGGACTTCATAAGTGCTTCGGTTTAAGATCAGGTGTCATCACAGCTTTCGCTGACAATGAGGTAGGTGCTTTAATGATAGACTTCATTGAGCAGGGCGGCGTTGCTACAGATCTTATTTACATGAAGAAGACAGACGGTATCGGAAGATTATGCCGTAACGGTATCAACTTCACAGAGCGTGGATTCGGTATCCGTGGCGCTAAGGGCTGTTCTGACAGAGCTAACACAGCTATCGCACAGGCTACTCCTGAGGATTTCGATTTCGATTACATCTTCGGAACACTTGGAGTAAGATGGTTACATACAGGCGGTATCTACGCAGCATTATCCGAGCAGTCATGCGAGACAGTTCTTGCAGCTATCAAGACAGCTAAGAAGTACGGAACAATCGTTTCCTACGACCTTAACTACAGACCATCTATGTGGGATGCTATCGGCGGACAGGCTAAGGCTCAGGAAGTTAACAAGGAGATCGCTAAGTACGTTGATGTTATGATCGGTAACGAGGAGGACTTCACAGCATGTCTCGGTTTCGAGATCGAGGGAAATGATGCAGACCTCAAGGAGCTCAACCTTGACGGCTATAAGAAGATGATCAACGAGGCAGCTAAGACATATCCTAACTTCAAGGCTGTTGCTACAACTCTTCGTACAGTTAAGACTGCTACAGTTAATGACTGGAGCGCAATCTGCTGGGCAGACGGTGAGATCTACAAGGCTAAGGATTACAAGGGTCTTGAGATTATGGATCGTGTTGGTGGCGGAGACTCATTCGCATCAGGTCTTGTATATGGTCTTATGACTACAGGCGATGCTGAGTTAGCTGTTAACTACGGTGCAGCTCACGGTGCACTTGCCATGACAACACCTGGCGATACAACAATGGCTACTAAGAAGGAAGTTGAAGCTATCATGGGTGGCGCAGGCGCAAGAGTACAGAGATAATCTGATACTTACAGGCATTTAATACATCAATAAAAACGTATGTCCGGATGAAAACGGGCATACGTTTTTTGATTAATTAGGTATTTATATTCTGCTATATAGATTCTGTGTCAAAACATGCTAATTTAATTTATGAGTGTATAACGTATTATATTTATACATATCAGCTCCGTTATCCGAAGCAAGATGTTCTTGGAACAATCTAAGCTTCTACAAAAAGTCGTGATATGCATAAATATAATACGTTATACACAGCTAGTTATATACAGCATGTTTTGACACCCGAATCCTGCATATTTTAAAAATTAAAGATTGGCATTGCGTTGCTTTACGCCCGTCTGTATCTGTTAAGGCATGCCGCAAGCTCCTGTCTGCGAGGCATTGCATATCCGCCGGACAGAGGTCTGCCATCCATGAATACGGAGAAACCGTTTTTCTCATATAGCTTATACAGCTCATCGACTATTGCCATGACGGTGCGTTTTCCGTCGATAAGGTGTTCAACGGTGTATTTTAACAGCATGGACAGAGCGGCAGTCTGTTCAGAGTCAATAAGCTGTTCAACATACCTTAAATCCATGGTCTGTTTTCCGATGAGGAAGCTGTCGCGCGACAGGAGCTTTACCTTAAGTGTATCAGGTTCATTCTGTTTTACTGCACCTGTGCGGTAATCACGGCGCTTAGGTGCTCCCTGAGGATCCTTTGTCATAATGCGATGGCCTGCAGGCTCAGTGTAGGCTGAGACGGTGTCCCTTGGAAGGGGAAATTCTGCGGCAATACTTTTAACACGGTCGGTTATATCCACGGCATGGTAGTTGTCCATCTGGATGATGGTGTCCGCGATATGGAAGAAGGCTCCGGAGCTTCCGGCTACAAGGATTGTGGAGCTTCCGGATTTCTCATACAGTTCCCTTGCGCGCGCGGTAAAAGGTGTGATAGGTTCCTTGTCCGAGCTTATTACTCTCTGCATGAACGCATCGCGCACCATGAAGTTGGTGGCACAGGTATCCTCATCAATAAGGAATAAAGAGGTTCCGGATTCAATCCCCTCTATTACACCGGCAGCCTGTGAAGTGCTTCCGCTGGCATCTTCGGTGCAGAATGAGTGGGTATCCTTTTTATTTGGAAGGTCATTTATAAAAAGTGAGATATCGACATCCTTTATGAAACGTCCGTCCTCAGCACGAAGCTTAATTGCGGTATTGTCGGTGATGACATACTCACGTCCATCTCCGGCAATGTGGTCATATATGCCAAGCTCAAGGGCATTGAGAAGGGTTGATTTGCCGTGGTAACCTCCGCCGACTATGAGGGTTATGCCTTTTCTGATGCCCATGCCGCTTATCTCTCCATGGTGTGGAAGGTTAAGCTTCACGCGCAGAGTGCCGGGGGAGGAGAAGGCAACCGCCGATTTCATTGGCTTTTGTGAAATGCCGCTCTCTCTCGGAAGTATTGAGCCGTCTGCGACGAATGCGGCAAGTGACATTCCGGTGAGCTGTCTGCGGATTTCCGCCTGATCTTCGGCTAGATATATCCAATTTTTCAATCTGTCCGCATTAAGATTTTTGTAGAGAAGTCCCTTCTCAACACACTCGGGAAGGAAGGTGAAAATTATCTTGTCCAGTTCACCCGCGTTGATGTTTCTTCCGTTTGCCGGAAAACCGACGAAGAATCTTACAATTAGCTTGTCCCCCGCGATTTCACAGTCGCTCCTTTCAAGCAGCTCCTGTCCGGGATGGGATACCTCTATAAGCCCGCTCTTTCCTGAGCCTTTTGCCTGAAATGAATAGTGCTGTACTGCTGTGAAGAAGCTGCGCAGCAGAAAATCGCAGAGCGCCGTTGCTGCTGTAGGATTTGCCGTGCAGTATTCAGGATAGCCGGCAGTCGACAGCGGTACATGGATACTTAGCTGTGAAGGTGCCGCGAAGGGATCGCCCTGTACATGTTCAATATTGAGTGTATAGCCGTTGAAGCTGTAGCTGCCGCGAAGTGCTTTGTATGCGGGATAACTCTTATGGTCTATATCCCTGAGAGTATTCTTTAATTCCTGTGATGTCATTGCATCCTCCTTGTGAAGTCAGTTTTCAATTATCAATTATTTTGACCCCAACATCATAATTATACTCCATAATCCACATTAATCCATAAATTATTAATTTACATCTGTTTGTTTTAAACACGATGTGATATAATTAAACAAAACATCAATAGTAGAGAAAATGAGAGAGGTGTGGCTGATATTTGATAGAAGACGCAAGAAAAGTGTTCGATAAAAGATACATAAATGATATAGAAAAAGCTAAAATAAAGCCAATACACTCTTATGGTATGGCTGCCAGAATAAAGAAATCTGTAGAGAACGGAATTGCCGTGTCCGAGAAAAAAGGTCTTGCGCTAAAGGCGCTTCAGAAGACGGAGGCTTTAAGGCTCTACAGGAATAACCGGATATTCCATAAGTTTGATAACCAAGAGGTGTGTAATTATCTTAAAAGAATAGCGGATTTGGATTTTGAGTATATAAGCCGGTGCAGATGGAGTGAAGAGTTTCTGGAATACCTGCTCAGCTCACAGGACAATCTGGCGAAAAACAGTGTGTATGAATTGTACGGCAGATATGTAAGACATATCACAGATAAGCTTGATGATGAAGTTGCCAATGTTCTCAAATTACAGGCGAAAGATATAGATGAATTGAAGCACCATGGTGAAAGGCGGTTCATACTTCATATAGGGGGAACGAACAGCGGAAAGACCTATACGGCGATTGAGCGTTTGAAGAGTGCGGCTAAAGGTGTATATGCAGGTCCGTTAAGACTCTTAGCACTTGAAGTTTATGATAAAATGGTGGAGGCAGGGGTGCCATGCAATATGGTGACCGGGCAGGAGCAGTATTATACCGATAACAGCAGATGCATAGCTGCGACTGTCGAGATGGTGGAGCCGTATGAGATGTATGATATTGCGGTGATAGACGAAGTGCAGATGATAAATGATCCTTACCGAGGTCATATATGGCTTAATCTGATACTCAGGCTTCAGGCGGATGAGATACATCTTTGCATGGCTCCGGAGGTTGAGAATGTAGTATGCAGTATTCTTGATAACAATAATGAGAAATATGAGATTATCCGCCATGAGAGAACAACACAGCTTATATTTGAGGACAGACCTTACAATATTAATACAGATATAACGCGTGGCGATGCGCTCATACTGTTTTCTAAAAAAGAAGTTTTGGATGTGGCTGCGCGTCTTGAGCAGAAGGGAATAAAAGTAAGTACGATATATGGAAGCCTGCCGCCACAGATAAGAAAGAGACAGTTTGAGATGTTTTTGTCGGGTGAGACGGAGGTCGTAGTCGCAACGGATGCGATAGGTCTTGGAGTTAATCTGCCGATAAGGCGTATTGTATTTATGAACATATCCAAGTTTGATGGTGCGCACAGAAGGCAGCTCAATGAGTATGAGATAAGACAGATTGCAGGACGTGCCGGAAGAAGAGGAATATATGATTATGGATATGTGACATCGACAAGCCGGGGGAATATAGATATACTTAAAGAGCAGTATGGCATGAATCATCAGGTCTGTTATGTAAGAATAGGCTTTCCGGGCGCCCTTCTTGATATAGATGGACCGCTTGACATAATTCTCGAGGAATGGGACAGATTACAGCCTGAAAGCAGTACAGTGCGTAAGATAGATATAAAAGAGTATGTATGGAAATATAGAATGCTATATCCTCACAGGAAAAAGATAGAAGGCTTTGATGATAACAGGAGACTTTTTGAGCTGCTGTCATGCGATATGGACATTAACAATGAGCAATGTGCCGGTTTGTGGCTGTCATATTGTCTCAATTATAATGCGGATGTGTCTCTGGAATTTCCTGAGTTTGACAATGTATATGCTGTCACATTGTTAGAAAAGGCAGAGAGCTATTATAAGCAGCTTGATTTGTACAGCCAGTTTTCAAGACGTATGGGAAAAATTACGGAGGTAGAGCGGTTAGAGACAGCGAAGCAGGATACGGAAAAGCTTATAAATGAGGAGCTTAACGGAAATAAGAAGAATTATCTCAGAAGGTGTCTGAGGTGCAATAATATCCTTCCAGTGTCATACAAGGGAAAGTACTGTGGAAGGTGTGAGCAGTCAGGTCATGGAAGGCATTTACATCAGTATAAGGCCGCGGCTCAGGATGTAAAGAAGCCGGCCGGTAAGGCTATAGAGGCTTAAGAGAAGTTCATAAAGAAAATGAGGGAGTACCTGTTAAAGGTAATCCCTCATTTTCTTTAAATTTTCAAATTATACAGTATCATATATTACATTGTGTCGGCTTCCATGTTTTTAGGAAGAATGAGATTGAGTATTATGGCAACCACGAATACTACCGCAACACAGTTCTGCGCAAATACATTCTGTATTATCGAAGGGAAGAGGGCGAACAGCTCAGGAACCTGAGTGAAGCCTATTCCTATGCTGAGTGACAGTGCCGCTATCGTGACATTTCTCTGGGAGTAACCGCAGCGTCCCAGCATCTGTATTCCGCTGATAACGATTGTTCCGAACATCATTATTGTACATCCGCCGAGAACTGCGTCAGGCAGTGTGGCAAGGAGCGCTCCGAAAATCGGAAATATGCCTGCAAGAAGCATGATAATGGCACCTGTAGCTATTGTAAAACGGTTTACAACCTTGGTCATAGCCACAAGACCGACATTCTGGCTGAACGATGTTATCGGCAGACAGCCAAACAAGGCTGAAACAGAGCTTACAAAGCCATCACAGGCAAGGGAGCCTGATATTTCCTTCTGTGTAACATCACGTTTTAAGCCGCTTGCAGCAAGTGCCGTTGTATCTCCGATTGTCTCCGTTGCGGATACGAGGAATATGAGAACAACGGAAAATATTGCGTCTAAGCGAAACTCCGGCTTAAACGGCATAAAATGAGGAAATGCGATAATGCCCGTACCGGAGAGGGATGAGAAGTCAACCATTCCCATGAATATTGCAACGATATATCCGACAACAAGCCCGAATAAAACAGACAGCTGCTTGAAGTATGATTTTGCAAGGATATTGAAGCCTATACAGCATACAAGTGTTATGCTTCCGAGAATCCAGTTCTTCGCTGAACCGAAATCGGCACTTCCGCTTCCGCCGCCGAAGGATGTTGAGCCTACGGAGAGAAGTGAGAAGCCGATGGCGGTGACAACGGTTGCTGCGATTACAGGGGGG
>ULUA01102894.1_pt1 | contig 25679 bp, 23 predicted proteins | sample 1958081 | NCBI WGS metagenome assembly ULUA01 (sample SAMEA4835748, study PRJEB28245) | human gut metagenome | biome: gut microbiome; material: fecal sample | place: Denmark | collected 2008
TGTGGGTATTATTGGCATTTACACGGTTCGGTATTCAGACTCATGGCCGCACGGCTCTGCGTTCGTGGTTCAACACCTGCGAATGCTGTCTGCATTCCTTTAACGCTCCGATAAAACTCCCCGGAACTGAATAGCCCCGGGGAGTTATCTCTATTAAAATAATCAGTCCGCGTCAGAGTCAAGCGCGAGCGTCGGCGAAGTTCCGACAACGTAGCCGTTTGCCACTCCTGCTCTGTCAGAGCCGTCGAAATTCCAGCTTCCGCTCTGGAAGTGCCTTGACATGGGCACGCTGAATGCGCTGTAATCATTCACGAATACTGAACCCAGTACGTTGCCGTCCTGAATGTACAAGATGAAAATACCTTCCTTTACGTCAGGCATTACCTTTGCCGCGTAGGCGGTCAGGTTGTTCTCATCGGGGGCGAACATTAACTGGTCGTCATCGTCGTACCATTCCATGCCCCAGTGCTCCTTGCCGTCGGTCCAGCCGGATTCGTCCTGGAATCTTGAGAAATCACTGTCGCTGTAAGAGGACACGTAAGACGCCCACTCGCCGTCGGAAACAAAAAGTATCACCTCGGCAGAACCGCAGTCCGGAGCCGCCTGCATGGCATCCATCAACGTAAGGAACGACATGCAGTTCTGTCTCATGCGCTGTGCGGTGGCGTTTGCGGAGATTATGTCGGCTTCCGTTACCTCGCCGGGAGTTTCCTGCTCAAAGTTCCAGTCGCTGTCGTCCCAGTCAGAGCTGCCGCCGTTGTAGTCCTGTTCGTCATCCCAGTCGAATGAATCATCGTAATCGCCATTTGAGCTCCCGGAAGCGTCGATCAGAGAATAAACCGCATTGACAAGCGGATCATTCAGGGAAAGCTCGGAGTAATACTTTGTGATATCCTCGCCCAACGCACTGATCTCATCGCTGGAAGCGTTTTCGATATCCAGCAGCTTGTACTCGCTGCCGGGCTTGGGAGCGATCTCCCCGGAAGCCTCGTCAACGCTGATGTAGTAAGTCAGCCCGCCGATGTTCTGGGCGTTCATTTCGACGGTGCAGCCAACGCCCTTTCCTTTAGGCGCGATGGTAAGTGAAAGCTCGGAGCTTCCCGCGCTGCCAGCCATCTCAGACGGCATATCCATCTCATCCTCAAGGAACTTCCGTGTGTCCTCAGCGGAAATGTTCATCGTGAACGTTCCGGTGGTCACAGGAAGCCCGAACACGTTTGCAGTGCCGAGGTCGCGGTAGTCAACCTGGAAGCTGATGTCCTCCTTCTGACCGTCGTATGTAGTGTTGGTGACGGTGGCGGTCACACTGCCGGATGTCGCGCTTTCGCTGAGCACACGAGCCTGGAACAGCATGTCGCCGTTCTCGGAAGCGTTCATCTGAGTCTCGTTTCCGGCTGTCAGGAAGCGGAACTGAGCGGTGTTATCTCCGGAGCCGTAAACAGTGAAATCCGCGCCTGCAAGCGTGTTGTCGCTGTTGATGTAATACTTAATCTGCGCGGACGCCTGGCTGCTGTCTGTGCGGAACTCCCCGACCTGCTTCGCAAGGTCGTTGAATGCGTCGGCGATCTCCAGCTCCGTCATAGAATCGTCAAGGGAACTCAGATATGCGATAAGGCTGTCGTCGCCCCGCGCCGCATCTATCACTACCATGGCAATGCTGCACAGGTCTGCCTTGTCAAGGTCGATCTGCACGGTCATTCCGGAGAAGGTCAGCGTGCCGAGTTCGGTGGTGCCGTTCTCGCATTTTATCTCGAAGTTCTTGAATGCTTCCTTCAGACCGCTGCTTACGTTCCCGTAGAACTTTCCGAAATCAAAGGAAGCCGCGGCCGAGTTTTCATTCATGCTGTGAGGAGCCAGCTTCGTGGAAAATCCAGTGGAGGACATTCCCGGGAATATGAGCGAAGCCGTGCCGTCCTCCTCGTAGCGGAGCTGCGCGTTTCCGAGAGAGCCGTTCGGCGTCCGGACGTCGACTGCGTATTCCAGCGCGCCGCCGCTGTCCTTTTCAGAGAACGACAGGGTGAGGTCGATGTTGTTCAGGATATTTACGATCTGGTCGTATTCCTGTTCGGAGTAGTTCTCCTGCGCCATCAGAGCGTCTATAAATGCCTGCTCGAACTCAGCCCTGATGCCAAGCTCCGATGTCACTCCGCGGGTGCCGGTGGCGTGGTTTATCTGCCATGCCGCTATTTCCAGAGCCTTTCCGATCATCTCCTCGTCGAAAACACCGAAGCTGTCGTCGAGCGTGCCGTCTGTGATGTCGCTTCCGCTCAGCTCTGCGCCGGACTGAGCCGCCAAGAGTCCCGCGCTGACCGACTGCTGAACCGCGTTGCTGATAACTTCGCTGTTCTCGCTGATTCCGGAAAGGGCGTTCATCGTCACGGAGTGCGCGTAGCCTGCGTCGCCCATGATGAGCTTTGAAACCAGCGGCTTGTTGAAGTGGCAGAACGCCGCTCCCGCACCGCCGAGCACAACGACAGCACCCGCAGCGATACACAGACCTGGTATCAGCCGGTTCTTTTTTCTGACGGGCTGAACTGCAGGAGCCGCCGGAGGAACCTCTGCGGAATATCTCATCGGCTGAATATCCTGCGCGCTCTGAGCCGCATTGAACTGCTGCATGGGCTGCGCGTACGCCACCGGCTGACCGGGCTGGTCAGGGGTGGCAGGTTGGGTAGGCTGAGCCTGAGAATTCTGTGCGGATACTGCGGATTGACGGTCGGAACGCTGGGCAAAGTCGCTTCCAAAGCTGCCGGAGCTCGAGCTGACCTCGTTCGGGATAAACGAGGAAACCGCAGGAGAGGTCGGGACAGTAGGCACAGTCGGAGCAGTCTGCGCGGAAACGGCACTCATTGCCGGAATTCCTGAGGTCTGCGCCGATGAAGCCTGCTTCGAGAGATTAATAGTCTGTGCCGCCTGAGAAGGCTGTGCTGACTGTGCAGGCTGAGCGGTCTCAGCAGGCGCTGAGTTGTTCGCCGGAACTGACGCAGCTGCGGCGGCCGGGACGCCCAAGTCGGGAAGCTCGACCTTTGTGCCGCAGCTTCCGCAGAATTTGGCGGTGTCAGAAAGCTGAGCACCGCAGTTCATACAAAACATAATATCTCCTTTTCCAATGTACCAGGCCAGATCACTTGTTGTATTTATTATAGCATATCCTTAATGATATGTTATAATTTGACAATATGAATAGAGTTCGCCGAAGGCGGACGTATGCGCGAGGCATTTAAATTTATAATAAAACGCCTGCGTTTTCATTATGCCATAGCCGCCAGGCTGTGGCATAATTTGCCGATATGCGCGGAGTTCGCCGAAGGTGAACGTATGCGCAAGGCATTTTGATTTATAATAAAACGCCTGCGTTTTATTATAGCACATATCAGGTGATATGTCAATATTTGGCGAATTACATATCCTTTAGTATGATTATAGGAATCGGCGGGCAGTTGGGACGGTTCACGAAGGGCATCTCAATAACGGTGAAACGGCTGCTGTCGATGGTAGGGAGGTACTCAAGCAGCGCGTCGCGCTCTTCAAATCCGGTCTCCCTGCCGTAGTAGATTATGAGAGTCATCATGCCGCCGCTTTTCAGGAGCTTCAGCCCCTTTTCGATCGCCGGAATGCTGGTGGATTTGTTCGTAAATATGTTGTGGTCGCCCTTGGGAAGCCACCCGAAATTGAACGTAATGCAGGATACAGTGCCTTCCTCGAATACCTCGTCCATCTCGCTGTGGCTCTTTAAGAGCACGTCCGTACGGGAGGTCATGCCGTGCTCCTCAAGTAGCTTTTTCGTGCTGTCTACCGCGTCCTGCTGTATGTCAAACGCGGTGACATGCCCGGTCTCGCCGACAAGCTCGGCAAGGAAAAGAGCGTCGTTGCCCCTGCCTGCGGTGGCGTCTATGCATAAGTCGCCGGGCTGGATGCGCTCCCTGATTATCTTGTGTATTATGTTGAGTGCGCTGAAATGTTTTCTTGGATCCATGTTGTCCTCCGTAAATTTTAAATATCAAAATAATTATATCACATTTTCCCTGGTTTGTAAACCTGAACGACTTCGTGTTTTATTTTTCGCCGCCTATTGACATACTATTTTAGCAGTGTTATAATTATAATGGATATAAATGGGGAATGCGCGGGGATTCAGCCCGTGCCTTACAGACAGATAAACGGAGGGCTTCATGGTCTTTTCAGACTTGTTTTTCATATATGTATTCCTGCCAGCGGCGGCGATATGCTACGCGCTGGGGCGGTGCGGCGATCACTCCAGAATGAGGAGGCTTCGGGAGTACGGTCAGCCCCGGATACGCTGCGAATGCCCGTATTCTAATGCGGTGCTCATCATTTTCTCGCTGATTTTCTACGCCTGGGGAGAGCCAATATACGTCGCGCTGATGATCGTCAGCGTGTTCATGAACTACGTGGTCGGCGTGTTCATCGACGGCGGAAGGCACAAATCAAAAGCCGCGCTGATCGTCGGACTTATCCTTAATATAGGTATCATCGCGGTGTTCAAATATGCGGACTTCCTGGCGGAAACGCTCAATGCCGTAGGCGTCCCGGTGCCAAAGCCCGGTATCGCGCTTCCTATCGGTATCAGCTTTTTTACATTCCAGTCGATCTCATACATCATAGATGTTTACCGAGGTCAGGTCCGGGCGCAGAAAGACTTCTTCTCGCTGCTGCTTTATATCTCAATGTTCCCGCAGCTTATAGCCGGGCCTATCGTCAGGTACTCCACTATTTCCGCGGAAATAAACCGCCGCAGCATCTCAATGCACGACCTCGCCGAAGGCTCATTCAGGTTTCTTGTCGGACTTGGAAAAAAGGTAATTCTCGCAAATCAGCTTGGGGAGCTTTCGGCTGCGTTCCTTGACGGAGACTTCGCTTCGCTTTCCACCGGCGGAGCCTGGATAGGCATTCTGGCGTACACCATGCAGATCTACTTCGATTTTTCCGGCTATTCCGACATGGCTATCGGCATGGGGCGCTGCATGGGATTCCACTTTGACGAGAACTTCAATTACCCATACGTGACCCGCACCATTACGGAATTCTGGCGGAGATGGCACATCTCGCTGGGCAGCTTCTTCCGGGATTACGTCTACATTCCGATGGGTGGAAACCGCCGCCACCAGCCGCTGAATATACTGGTCGTGTGGTTCCTTACCGGACTCTGGCACGGCGCGAGCTGGAATTTCGTGCTGTGGGGTCTGTACTTCGGCGCGATAATAATGCTCGAAAAATACACCATCGTGAAGATTCAGGACAGGATACCGGGATTTATCCTGCATATATACAGCCTGTTCATTATCGTGTTCGGCTGGGTGATATTCTACTTCACGGATATCTCCAGAATGGGCGGGTTCATCGGTATTCTGTTCGGCGGCGGGGCGTCCGGCTGGAACCTTGTGGCTCAGAATGAGCTTACCGGAAACCTGTGGCTCATCATCGCGGGGATCGTCTGCTGTCTGCCCATCGGAAAGGGTATACGCAGTATCTATGAAAAGGCGGCGTACGACGGAAGCGCCGGAGCGGAAGTCCTGCTGACCGGAGCCAAAACGCTGTGCGCTGCGGCTCTGCTGGTATCCTGCACGCTGCTGCTCATCGGAAGCACCACTAATCCGTTCCTGTACCTCAGATTCTGAGTAAGGAGGAAAAATGAGACCAAGACCCGAAAAGAAATACAAAGAACCCCGCACGCCGAAGCGCCGCAGGGTTTCCGATATAGTTTACCTCATGACGATACTGACCGCCTTCGAGGTCATCGGTATCGCAATGCTGGTGTTCCCGCGCAGCACCGAGAGCATAACAGAGAAGCGCGAGCTGAAAAAATTCCCGGAGCTTTCCGCGGAAAGCTGGTTCAGCGGGGAATTCACCGAGGGAATATCCGAGTGGTTCAGCGATACGGTTCCCGCCCGCGACGAGGTGACGAACCTGTCGACCCAGCTCCGTGAGCTACGCGGGTTCCGTCAGGACGGCATACGGCTCCACAATGTGGGCACGGTGCAGTCCGAAATCAGCAAGCCGTCAACAACGGTACCGGAGCAGCCCTCAGCGCCCGACGATCAGCCGGCTTCCGGAGTATCATCGGGGGAGAGCAGCGCTCCGCAGGATACGGAGACCTCAAAGCCGCAGACTGCTTCCCCGGCTGAAACCGTGGAAGTCACCGAAGAGCCGGTCATCAACGAGGACGACGCAGTTACCATCACCAACAACGGTATCGCGGTAGTCGGCACCCGGGCGCTCATGCTTTACGGCGGCAGCTACTCCGTAGGGGAGCAGTACGCCGGGGTGGTGAACAAGTTCAAGGAAGCCCTCGGCAGCGACGTGAACGTCTACACGATGATAATTCCGACCTCATGCGAGTTTTACAGCCCGGAGTCGGTCAAGGCGTACTGCGGCAGCCAGAAGGATAACATCGATTACGTTTACAGCATGCTGAAAAACACCACCGGAGTAGACGCGTATTCCGCACTGAAAAAGCACGTCCGCGAGGACATCTATCTGCGCACCGACCATCACTGGGCGCCGCTCGGAGCCTACTACGCGGCGCAGGCGTTCGCCGAGGCTGCGGGGGTTCCGTTCAAGGATATTTCGGAATATGAGCAGCGCGTGGTGCACGATTACGTCGGCACGATGTACGGCTATACCGAGGATGTGGTGCTGAAAAATAATCCGGAGGATTTCGTCTACTACGTTCCGAAAACGGTGGAATACTCCACGACCTACTACGATTACATTCTCCAGGACGGAAAGATAGTCGGCGCGAACGCTCCGTACAATGCGGATTTCTTCATCAAGTTCAGCGACGGCAGCGGCATGGCGTATTGTACGTTCATGGGCGGCGACGCGAAGATCGTGAAGGTCAGCACCAACGCCGGCACTGGCAGGAAGCTCGCCATATTCAAGGACAGCTACGGAAACGCGCTCCCGCCGTACCTCATGGGCTCGTTTGACGAGATCGTGGTTATAGACATGCGGTACTTCACGCATAATGCGGTGGATTACCTCAAGGAGAACGGAATAACCGACGTGCTGTTCGCAAATAACGCGTTCCATGCGGCTACCGCCTCCACGGTGACGCACTACAGCAATTTCCTTACCCAGGCGGACTGGGGATACTGATTTTAATTCGAAATGCGGAATTCAGAATTCGGAATTATGGGCAGGCTCGGCGCCTGCCCATTTTTATTGTGTTAAGACCATGCTCCAGCTTTCCGGATAATCCAAAAGGGACCGAAATCAGTCCCTTTGAATTTTAATTAAGTATCTTGTTTTTCTCGTCCTGGACGAAAATCTGGTCGTACAGCGACATGTCAAAATGGTCTATCGCGTCGAATATCTCCTGCGCGATGTCCTCCGGGATATCCTCTTCCTCGGCGAAGCGCTGGAGCGCCGAAACGTAGCTTCTGCGCAGCATCATGCGATCCTTCAGGCTGACGTGCATTTTTACCCGGTCGCCGGTGTCCGTATTTGTGAGGTGCGAGATGTCGTAATCCACATGCTCCATTATCTCGGTGATACGGTCTGCGGATTTCAGGCCGAAAATTATGCGGTGGTACGCCTCCGCCTTGCACAGCGCCGGAATGCTGTACTCCTTTGGCATGCTGTTGAACACCATCGTCATGGTGAACAGGAAGTCCTCCAGCGAAGCGTAGCTCTTTGACTTGCCCATGCACAGCGTCATACTGTCAACGCCCGCGTTGGAGACCTTCAGCGCAGTGTCCAGCGCCGTCCTCTTTGCGTCCATGGGGCAGACGTCTATCGGAACAGTAAACGCGCTTTTTGAGCGCCATACAAGCTCCTTCGCCTGTTCAATATTCATAAAGTCGAAGCTGCTGCGCACCCTTATCATCGAAATAGGCCCGGAGACGAATTTCTGCGCCAGCGCCTGGAGCTTGCGGTTAAATCCTTCAAATCTGGGTATCTCCAGTATCACCGGAGTGTTCCCGACATCTATCTCGTCCTTGATGTCGTGCATTGTGACCACGACATACCTGAAATCGAACGCCTGCGTAAGCTGCGCAAACATCGGATCTCCCAGCCGGAATATGTACTCTACGCAGTCGGGAAGCTCCTGCATTTTCATCACCGTGCGGAAATCCAGCTCAACGTACTTCACGCCGGTCTCTGCGAGCGCGTGGATATACCTGCATATCAGCTCGGGGGAGGTTCCCTCGGCGATTGGCAGCGTGCAGAGGCTGTTGTCGATAATTACTGTTTTCATCAGCCTTTAAGCCCTCTGGACTGCCTGTCCATGTCCTCGACTACGATGTCGTATATCTCACCGAGGGTGGCGCAGTATTCAAGCACCTTCCACGGCTCGTTCGTGTGGTAGTGGAGCTTGATAAGCTCGTCGTCGCCCACCGCAAGCAGGGAATCTCCCTTGAAGTTTGCGCGGATATACTCGTTTATTGCGTCCTCGTCAAGGCCCTCGCCTTCAATAAGGAGCTGTGTGTCATATCTGAATTCTAGCATGCGTCAATCCTCGTCTTTCCTGTCTTTTATCTCGATGCGTACCTTATTCACGCGAAGCGCAGCCGCGTCGAGTACTGTTACTATGAAGTCGTCGGTCTGGGTGATGTCGCCGTTTTTAGGAATGCTTCCGAACAGCCCCAGCACCCAGCCTGCCACAGTGTGAGCCTCGCTTTCTATCTCCGCCGGAATGTCCCGGGCGGTCAGGAAGCGCCTGAGCGAATTTAGCGAAACATCGCCGTAGACCTCGAAAACATTGCTGCCGACCATGGTAACGGGGGATTTCACCTCGTCGCTCTCGTCCCATATCTCGCCTACGAGTTCCTCAAGGATATCCTCCATCGTGACGATGCCGAGGGTGCCTCCGTGCTGGTCGAGCACCACGCTCATGTGGCACTTCTGCTTCTGCATGGTGCGGAACACCTCGGATAGCTTCTGCATCTGCGGGAGATACAGCGTTTCCTGCATAATGCTGCGTATCGTGAAATCAGTGCTTTTTTCGTACTGCTTGAAAAATTCCTTTTCAGTGATTATGCCTACGATGTTGTCAAGCGTGCGCTCGTACACCGGCATGCGGGAGTATTCCTCCTGAAGGAACTTCTGCCGCACCGAAGCGGCGTCGTCGCCTATTTCCACGGCGGTTATGCGGACGCGCGGCGTGATTATCTCGTCGACGGTTATCTCGTCGAATTCCAGCGCGCTGCGTACCAGGTTGCTTTCCTGCTGCTCAAGCACTCCTTCGTCCTCGATCTCGTCGATCATGACCTTTAGCTCCTCCTCGGTCATGCTGACCTTATCGGAGCTGTGCATAAGCTTGGAAACTCCCTTTTTCAGCAGAATGAACAGCGCCGAGAACGGAGTAAAAATAACCATCAGGAACGAAATAACGCCGGAAGCAAGCATTGCGATTGTCTCGGGGTAATCCTTCGCAATGCTTTTGGGCATTACCTCGCCGAAGATAAGCACGATGACTGTAGTCACGATAGTGGACACCAGCGAACCGTATTTCTCGCCGACCAGTGATATCGCAAGTATCGTCGCAATTGACGAGCACGCGATATTCACTATGTTGTTGCCGATGAGTATGGTGGTCAGCGCCTTGTCGTACTTTTCCAGAATGTTCAGGGTGCGCTCTGCGGCGCGGTTTCCGGTATCTGCCATGTGTTTGAGGCGTATCTTGTTTGCGCTGCTCAGGGCGGTCTCCGTTGCGGAGAAGTACGCCGAACAGATTATCAGAATTACTATCAGAATTATTTGCATAAATTACTCCCAGTTCTTCCACACATCGGGGCAATAACCGACCGTCGCCTGCCTGCCGTTGCGGACTATCGGGGTCTTGTAAAGCTTGGGGTTCTCCTCGAGCTTTTCGGGCTTCGCCGAATCAAGCAGGTACTTTATCTCGGCGTAGTCCTTCGAATTTTCGTCTATAACTGAGTCTATCTTCCCGCCCAGAGCTTTTACAACGCTGTCGAGTTCGCCCTTGCTCAGTCCCTTAGAAAGTATATCTACAGACTGGAATTTTATTCCTCGTTCCTTAAAGTAGCGTTCCGCCTTTTTTGTGTCGAAGCACTTGGATTTTCCAAATATCTGGATATTCATTACTTGATCGAATCCTCCTGTAAAGCGTACTGCCGTATCGCACGGAGTACTCCGTTTTCGTTGTTGCTGCGTGCAAGGAAGCGGGTCATGCGTTTGATGTCCGGGTTGCCGTTCTCCATTGCGAAGCTCCAGCCGGCATACTGGAGCATGTCCGCGTCGTTGTAGAAATCTCCGAATGCCATAGTGTCATCAGCGGAGATCCCGAGGTGCTTGCCGAGCGCCCTGAGAGCGCTTCCCTTGCTGACCCCGGCACCCATGACGTCCATCCAGATGGGACCGGAAACCTGCACGTTGAGCCGGTCGCCGAATATTGCGTCAATAGCGGGCTTGGCGTGCTGCTGGGTTCCCTTCATGTCGCAGACGGCGAGCTTGTAGATAACGTCGTCGACGGAAAGCAGGTCGTCGCATGGTATGTGGTTCTTGTAGTATTTTGCGATCTCCGCGCTGAATTCCGCGTCAGCGGTGAGGTGATAAGTCCCCCTGCCGGCGCAAACCAGTATACGCAGCCCGCCGATGTCCTCGCATGCCCTGATGAGCTGCTCGAATGTCGGGCGGTCGAGCGGGGTCACGCTTACCTGCTTTCCCTCGTGGATAACGTTTGCGCCGTTGTCGCAGATGAAGTCCAGGCGGGTGCGGTATTCCTCGGGGAACAGGTGTGCAACCGCGTCGAAGGAGCGTCCGCTTGCCACTGTGAATTTAATTCCGCGGCGCTCCAGCTCGTCGAATACCTCGAAGAAATCCCCGGGGAGTTCTTTCCTGTCGTTGAGCAGGGTGCCGTCCATGTCGCTTGCGATGAGCTTTATCATATGTATATTTCCTCGCTTTTGTTCTGCTTGTTCTTTTTCTATGGCTTTGCGCCTTTGTATTGTATTATAGCATATATTCCGCGCTGTTGCAAGTGATAATTTATAGGAATTCCAGATTTTGTTTTGATTTGGCAGACTGGCGGGTGATGGGGCTGAGGTTTTGGTTGAGATAACTATAATTTATCGGCGAATGTTCCTCTTACTGCAATCCAAAATCGGGAGTCAAGGGGGACGCGTCCCCCTTGCGAGTCGAGGGCAGCGCCCTCGTCGCCGCCAGGCGAAACACTCCGCACGAAGTGCGGTACTCTGCGCGTCGGCGCGCAGTCACTCCGTGCGTAAGCACGGCTAAATGCAAAAAAGCGCTAAAGGGGGTGTGGGGGAAAACAAGAGGTTTCCCCCACAAGCAACACATTGTCTTTGTTGAGCCTTTCCTCCGAAACAGTCCGGTGGACTGTTTCGGAAGCACACTACACAGCTAAATTATAGTTTTCCAAACAAGCAGCGTTTCGCCTCTAAACAACAATTTATCTAAAAAACCTCCCCCGAAAAACGAGGGAGATTTCCTTATATCTGATTATCAGCCGAGTTCAACGCCGTCGCCGGGCATAACACTCTCAGTGGTCATTGACGGAAAAACTACGCTGCCGAGCTCGTCGGTGGGAACAGTCACTTCGTTGTCGACCTCCGGAACTTCAAGCTTGGGAACTTCATCGCCGGGCTTGTAGTCCTTGATAATCTCTTCAATCTGGGAACCGATCTGGTTTACAATGATATAGTAGAATCCGTCGTCGGTCTTACCCTCGACTGCGCCCGCTGCTGCAATCTCCTGCTCGGGATAGAATGCAGCGCCGTCCTTGATATACGCGAACTGCTCGTCAAGCTCTGCCTGAACTTCGGCTTCTTTGCCTGCCTTCGGCTTTACGATCACGATTTCATCAAGGTGTACGCTCATCGTCGGAAGGTAGATGGAGTAGTCGTCGAGAAGGTCGAGGTCAAGGTTTACCATCGTCTTTGCGATCTCAGCGTCGGTGATCTGCTCGGAGCTTACCCAGTCGATCGCCTTGAATACAGCCTGTGCGAGATCCTCGGCAGTGCGCTCTGTGGTCTGGCTCTCGGAGCCGCTCTCAGCCTGAGAAGTTCCTGCGGAGCTGTTGTCGCTTGCAACGGAGCTGCTTGTATCGCTGGAGTTGCTTGAATCGCTGGAGCTGTTGGAGCTGTTGGAGCTGTTGGAGCTGCTTGAGCTGCTGGTGTTGCCGGAGCAGCCTGTAAAAGCTGCGGTGATCGCAGAAAGTGCGATTACTGTTGCTAAAAATTTTTTCATTTTAATTTCCTTTCCTGTTGCTTTGCCATTGGTTCTATAATATTAGGGTGTTAACCCCTGAAACGCCGTTTCCGGCGGTCTCAGCATTTATTAAGACGACGATGGAGCGCGTTCGGCAGCGGCTTGCTGTCCTTGTCGTACCACGGGAGGTCCTCAAGGGTGATTACCCGCGGGTCACTGAATACCCGCTTCAGGAATTCCTCGTCCATGTACTTCGGATTGGGACGCGGCATGTCGTTTTCATCGAGAATCGGCTTCCATTCGCCGTCGGTGTCGTACACGAAGGTTCCCCACCACGGGAGCCACCACAGCCAGTTCGAGCCGTCCTTCTGCATTTCGTCCGGGTCGGGAATGCTTCCGCACTCGGAAAGCGTTATCATCTTTCCGTGAGTGTAGCTGCTGACAGCCTTGAATCTTTCAAGCTGCGAACCGTGGTTCGGTATTTCGTCGTAGATATCCTCGCCGGCGATATCGAAGGTGTTCGGGCTGACCGCCATGAACGGAGCCTGACCGTTCCACACCCAGATGAGGTTGCGGAGCTTGTGATAGTTCATCAGCCGGTCGAATATCGTGTACCACAGCTTCTTGTAGGCTGCGACGCTCTCGGGATCCTGCTGACCCGCGGGAGCGCGGTTGCCCCACCAGAACCAGTTTCCGGCGGCTTCGTGGAGCGGTCTCCAGATGACCGGAATGTCCTGCTGCTCGAACATCTTCAGCGCGGAACCAACAAGGTCTATCTCGTAGATGATGAAGTCGTGCTCGGGAGTTCCTTCCTGCATGGCGCGGACGATGTCGAATCCTGTCTTGCGGTCGTAGTTCGTGGTCTTGTAGTAGAAGGAGCTAAGTCCGCCGATGTCGTTCATGTCGTCAGGAGCGTTCCAGTGCCAGCACATGGTGAGGATGCCTCCCGTGCGCCTTGCCCAGTCTATGGCTCTGCCGAGCTGGTCGTAGCCGCGGGCGAGTCCGCTTATGCCCATGAAGTCGTAGCCGCGTATCGCGGGAATCTTCCCGGTCGTGTTGTAGTATACCAGATCTTCCTTCTCGTCCTCCCAGAGGTACTGCTGCCCGGAAATGTACTTCTTCCCGTAGCAGGACTTCAGGAATTCCCACAGCCTGAGAGTGTTCGGCGTAGGGTCGTCGGTGACGAGTTTTCCCGGATCCGCTGGTCGTTCTGCGAGGCGCTTCTCAAGCGCTTCAAAATCGGTTCTGTAGTCTGTCATTGAGATCCTCCGAAAAAGCGTGACTGTGTGTAGTTGAGTGCAGTCGACCACAGCTTTTGCTGATTATACAGTATGATTGTGAAATCAGCGTGATAATTATGTGTGCTTACTATGTTTTTTTGATATGTCAGTTATTCTGGTCAATATGCATATTGTGTGCATTACACCGCCGAAAAACAGCGGTAATATCATGCAGTCAGAATACCTGCCAGATTCAGCTGTTGATTAAAAATTTAAAATCTGCGGCACACAAAAGCAGGGGCGGAGTACCGTCCCTGCTTTATTTCCGACCCGGTATCCCGAATCGCTGTGAATCTATGGGTTATTCCGATCAGCCCTCGATGATGGGAGCGAATCTGATACGAATGTTCGGCAGCTTGGTGATAGTGGTGTAGTAGTTTGTCTGCCAGTCGGCACCCTGGGAAGGATCGTTCTCGCCGGAAGCGGGAGGGGCGAAAATCTTCAGTGTGAGGTCAGCCGCGCCGTCGAGGGGCTTCTCAAAGAATGCGGGCATGAAGTCGATCGTCTTGGCCTCGGGGCTTTTGTAGAACCACTTGCCGTTAATTTCCATCATGAGGTTCAGCGGCTCGTCGAATGTAGCCTCGCAGAATACGGGGCTCTTATCGAAGTGGAGCGGGATAGCGATACCGGTCGCGTCCTCGCTGCCGCCCCAGCGGAGGGTAACGGGGAGCTGCTGCTCCTCGCCCTGCTTCATTGAGGGGTAGAAGTAATCGTCGTGAATGATCTCCTTGTAGGTCTGGAGCGCGGGCTGCTCAATGCCGACGTTCTTGTTGTTCGGATCCTCGATCTCAAGACCGAGTCTGCCTCTGTCGCGGAACTGGTAGAATGTGAATCCGTTGAACCAGCCCTGCTCGGTGTCGTTTTTCAGCATGTCGCAGAATTCCTTTATCATCGCAGCCTGGTCGTAGGGACCTGTAACGTCGCCGTCAGCGTTGAACTCGCTCATTACCATCGGCTTCTGAACGCCGCCGCAAAGTTCCTTGTAGCGCTTCTGGGAGAGCTTGGTGAGGTTGTATGTATCGGAAACCTTGCTTCTGCCGAAGCTCGTGCCGCCGACGTCCGCAACGTCGTAGGGCCAGCCCCAGTGGAGACTCATGTACTTATCAACGGACCAGATATCGGTGGCGCGCACTGCGTCTGCGAATTCCTTCTCCATTTCGATCTCGCCGCCCTTTTCGGGGTGCTCAACGCCGCCGATGCAGAGGATAGTGGAAACGTTGGGAGCTTCCTTCTTAATGATATTGTGGAAGCGTACGTAAAAGTCCGCAATCTGCTGGTAAGTAGCGCGCTTGGTGAAGCTGAACCAGTTGCCGGTAGCCTCGTGGTTGATACGGAGCTGCATTCTTCCGTAGGTGCGGAGTTCCTGCGCGATTTTAATAAGGTAGTCGTCGGTGAGGTTGGGGTCGATAGTCATGGTGAGGATAACGTCCTGACCGTGGCGGCGGACGTCCTTCATGCAGGTGAACGGCTCGCCGTCGGTGGTTCCGCCGATGCCGCCCTTATAGGTGAAGTAGTCATCGTAGGGGTAGTCCCACTGGAAGCTTACTTCCTGATCTGCGAACGCGTCGCGCGCACGTACCGGCCAGGTCTTGTCCAGGGGATAGTAGCAGTACATCAGGCTTATCGCACGGTGGGGTCTGCCCATCTTGTGGAGTATGTAGTCCTGGTCTACGTACTCGCCGCGCTCGCTGCCGTCTCCGAGGTCAACGGCGCACTTTGCCGCGCCCATTTCGATTGAATAGATCTTTTGTTCCATTGGTCGTAATTCCTTTCGGTTTTTTCAGCGCGGATCGCGCGTTGATATCGTGTGCAGGGATTCTCCGCCCCTGCTTCTGTTGATATTATATCATAACTTGTAAACGTTTTCAAGGGGGTATTCTGATTTTTTCTTATATTATTTACACAAAAGTTTGCAATATTTCATTAATATTTCGACATCTCCGGTATTATACTCCGAAGTTGATTCTGACATTATCAAATTGGCTGAAAACGCGAAATATTACAATATCAGATTGGCGGTATGGCAGTATGTGTGGACGCGTCTGGAAATAAGCGGCAGAAACTCCCAGGAGATTTTAAGAATGCCCGCTGATGAAAGGGAACTGGTATCATCAATCCGACGCATTCTGGTACTGGAACTATCACCAGCCAGGGAGTATAATAATGTAAAACAGATAAAGGCGAAAAGCCTGAAAAGGAGAACAACTATGGATATCAAGGAAAAGTCAACATCAAAGGACAAACTGCTGAAGATATGCGTGACCGCAATGTTTGCAGCGCTCATCTGCGTAGCTACAATGCTTATTCAGATCCCGTCGCCGCTGAACGGCTACGTTAATTTCGGCGACTGCTTTATACTTATCGCCGCATGGGTGCTCGGCCCGGTTTACGGCTTCGCCGCCGGAGGCATCGGCTCTGCGCTTGCCGACCTGTTCACGGGATATGTTCACTACGTTCCCGGCACGTTCGTTATTAAGGGACTCATCGCTGTAGCCGCTGCGCTCATCTGCCGCGCAATGCTCAAGAAGATGCCCAAGATCAGCGTTCCCGCGTACATCGTGAGCGCTCTCGCCGGTGAGGTCATCATGGTCGGCGGTTACTACCTCTACGCTGCACTTCTGCTCGGAAAGAGCTTTGCAGGCGCTGCCGCAAGCGTTCCCGGAAATCTCGTTCAGGGCGCGTTCGGTCTTGTGTGCGGAGTAGTTATTATCAAGATTATCGCAAAGACCAGGGTGCTGAACAAGTTCTCCACCTATGCGGTGCAGTAAAAGTTGAAAAAATAACTCAGCGGCGCGTTTCCTGTGTAAAACGCGCCGCTTTTATATTGAAAAACCTACCGAAAAAGTCCACAATAAAAAGAAAATTATTTTCAGTGAGGAACAGCTTGCAATGGTTCTCAGCGCGGTATGTCTGCTTACCGGGTGCTCCGGAAATCAGAGCGGTTAAGCTCCGCGCCGCAGGAACTTCCGAGGTTTCCGAACCGGAGGCAAAGAACGCACGCGTAACTATCGGCGGCACGAAATTCATGGCAGACGGAAAAGCTGGGTTAAAAAATGGATTTCAAATGCCCGCTTCGCGGGCAAAAGACACTTTTTTGACAAGCTCTAACTCCGGTGCGTTTCGTACCGGAGTTTTTCCGTCAGTAGTTCTCGGGCTTCTGCTGGAAGTATGATTTCGGATAGCCGCAGACGGGGCAATGATCCGGTGCTTTCTTTCCGAACTCGACGTGACCGCAGTTCCGGCACTGCCACATGATTTCGTCGGTCTTTTCAAATACTTTCTGCATTTCCACGGTGTGCAGCAGCCGCAGGAAGCGTTCCTCGTGGGCTTTCTCGACGGCCCCCACCTGCCGGAACTTATTTGCGATGTCGGTAAAGCCTTCCTCTTCGGCGACCCTGGCGAAATCCTCGTACATCTCCGCCCATTCGAAATGCTCGCCGGACTGCGCGTTCACGAGATTCTGTGCTGTGTTCGAGAGCGCTCCGAGCTGGCTGAACCAGAGGAACGCGTGAGCTTCCTCGTTGTCGGCGGTTTCGCGGAATATCGCGGCTATCTGCTGGAAGCCCTCCTTCTCTGCGGCTTTCGCGAAATAGTCGTACTTGCTGCGCGCCTGGGTCTCCCCGGCGAATGCGGAGCGGAGGTTTGCCTCCGTGCGTGTTCCTTTCAGATCCATGTGTTGTTCTCCTTTGCGTTTTTTGATACTAGTATTGCGGGATCGTGAAAGATTATGCACTGCCAAAAGCAAAATGCTGACAAAACCAGCTGAAGAAAGTTTATTCAATTTGTACAACATATACAATTGTTTTTTAGGCAAATCGCTTGACAAATTATGAGAAAAGTGATAAAATACAAATCGTAAAAAGAAATGCCGGATATCAAAAACCGGTAAATATCGAACAAAAGAGGTACTTATCATGAAGATTTCTAAGATCGTTCTTTCTGCTGCTATCGCAGCTACAATGGCTGCAGCTACCGCTGCTGTTGCTTCCGCTGAGACCGCTGAGGTTACAGGCGAGGTCGTAGCAATTTCTACAGATTCCACTGCAGAGGCTGTTGCTACAACTGCTGAGGCTGAGACCACTGTTGAAGCTGCTACCGCTGACGCTGCTACTGCTGAGACCACCGCTGAGGCAGAGACCGTTGAGGTCGCTGCTCCTGCTGATGACACCAAGGGCTCTCCTGAGACCGGCGTTGCTGGCGTAGCTGGCGTAGCTGGCGTTGCTGCTGTTGCAGGCGCTGTAATGGTTGCTACCAAGAAGTCCAGAAAGTAATCCATAATAAATAAGCGAAGGCTCACCGCAATAGTGGTGGGCCTTTTCTTATACGGAGGCAAATATGTGCAAAAGCTGCGGTCAGCTGCATTTTTACAGTCGGTTCAGGTCGGCGCTGCAATACTCTCATGAGATAAGTAAGATACGCGGCCTGGTGAGCTTCGGAGATATGGCGGTCGAGAGCGCCACGGTTCCGCTGGAGGATATACAAGGCGACCTTCGCGGATACTACCGCCATGAGGTGAGGTGCACTCTATGCGGACAGCGGTTCGCAGTGTGGTATGATACTTCCGATGGCAGCGGAGGTCTCTGCGCCCTGAACGAATGAGCACATTCCCTGCATAACATACATAAAACCTGACTTTTCCTCATAAACTGTGAAAAAGGAAACGCCCGCGGACTCCCTGCGGGCAGGGGAGAGTGAAAGGAAAATGTTATGCAATGGGGGTGCGAAATACATTGAAGAAAGCTGCGACAGGGGAAGCTGATCAGGAAAGATGTGTCATACTCGGACATTACATAGTTGAAAATAACGCGACAGTACGCGCGGCTGCAAAGAAATTCGGCGTGAGCAAAAGCACTGTGCATCAGGATATCACCGCGAAGCTTGCGCAGGTCGACCGACGCCTGCACGACGAGGTGAAGGCGGTGCTTGAGAAGAACAAACAAGAGCGGCACCTTAGGGGAGGTCAGGCTACACGCAGAAAATACGCGGAACTGTCCCGCCGAAAAATGAGCCAGAAAACAAAATGAAAAAAGCCCTCCCGAAAGGAGGGCTTTAAATGTTGTTTAAGAGGAATTACTTTCTCTTTCTGGAGATAACGAGTGCGCCGCCGGCAACAACTGCGATACCTGCAAGAGCAGCTACGCCCTCAACGCCGGTGTCAGGAGAACCCTTGTCAGCGCCGGTTTCAACAGGAGTTGTATCCTCTGCTGCTGCGGTGTTGTCATCAGCCGCAGCTTCGCCGCCGCCAAGACCGGTAACGGTGAATGTAACCTTGATGGACTCGTAGGTGTCGTTCGGGATAGCTGCGAGGTTGTCGTATACGTTGATGAGCTGGATACGAGCAGTGTTCTTGATATCGAAATCCCAATCGGAATAATCATCGCTCTTTGTAGCAGCGTCAACGCTCATTACAGCTGCGTCCTTGTCGAAGTCAACAGCGGCGCCGTTGAGCTCAACAGAGGTGATCTCAAACTTTACGTCAGGCGTAGCGTCGAGGTCGATATTGCTCTCGAGCTTGAGCATGTTCCAGCCGCCGTCGTTAACGCCATCGAGGGTAACGGTGTACTCGCCGTCGCCGGTGATGTTGGCGTCAGTGTAGGTAGCGCCTTCAAGCGGAGCAGCCTCGCCGAGGTCGTTGTCCCAGTAGAGCAGCTCGGACTGAGCGATAGTGTTGCGGAAATAGTAGCTGGACGACTGCCATGTGATACCTGCAACATAGCTCTCCTCAGCAGAGGTGGGGATTACCAGTGCGGCTGCTGCAACTGCGCAGGCGGCTGCTGCGGAAACGATGTTTCTGATCTTCATGAAATAATTCCTCCTAACAATTTACAGTTAAACTGTGTAAACTGGCTTTCGCCGATTCGGAGAACTTCTGCGGGGAAGCAGACGTTCTCCAATGTTCAATGAACATTATAATACAGCGGGTAAATTATTGCAAGTGGCAATTCTGCACAAAAACGCGTGATTAATTCTGGCAAATAATCCGATACTTCGGAACGAAATTTGTGAAAACCTGTTTCATTGGCGGTAATATGCGGAATATCACATGTCCGATGATTAATTATAATCCGTTCAGTCAATAATAGTGTTACACTTTTCGATTATTGAGAGACGGATTTTTCAATAAATTTATTCAAACTTAACAAATATTTTTGTGAAAAATTCCAAAATGAATAACTCGGAGTTTTTTTTTGCAAATTACGCTTTAAATTTCTGTGGTTGTGTGTTATAATGGAATGGTGTAAATATTTAAGGGATAACTATGCCCTGAGCTTACATACCGACATATCCGGCTGCTTTTGCGGCTGCATATATAAAATGTCTCTGCGTCAGCGGGGGCAAGGGGGAAGTGCAGTTTTGGAGAAATACGTTATAAAGGGCGGAAAAGAACTGAGCGGAGAGGTGTTCATAAGCGGCGCGAAAAACGCGGTCGCTGCTATACTGCCGTGCACCATTCTTTCAGACGAGCCCTGCATCATTGAAAATATACCGAATATCAGCGATGTCAGCATCACATTACAGATAATGTCCGAGATGGGCGCAAAAATACGCATGCTGAACAAGACAACCGTCGAGATCGACACGCGTCAGCTTCAGAATATTCCTGTTCCCTACGAGAAGGCAAAGCTCATGAGAGCCACCACCTATTTCCTCGGGACTCTGCTCGGGCGCTTCCACAGCGCTCACGTATCCATGCCCGGCGGCTGCAATCTCGGCGACCGCCCCATCGACCAGCATCTCAAGTGTTTTTCGGCGCTCGGCGCTGAGTACGAGATCGACGGCGGAATGGTGAATCTCCGCGCCGATAAGCTGGTCGGAACCCAGATCTTCTTTGACAAGAACACCGTCGGAGCCACCATCAACGCCATCATGGCGTCGGTCAAGGCTGACGGCCTCACAATAATCGAAAACGCAGCGAAGGAGCCTCACGTTGTCGACCTCGCCAACTGCCTCAACAGCATGGGCGCGGATATCCTCGGCGCAGGCACCGACGTTATCAAGATACGCGGCGTGAAGTACCTCCACGGCACCACCTACAGCGTTATCCCAGACCAGATCGAGGCGGGTACGTTCATGGCGATAGCTGCCGCAGCAAGAAGCAATATTCTTATTAGAAACGTTATTCCTAAGCACCTTGAGCCCATCACCCAGAAGCTAGTTAAGATAGGCGTGCAGGTCGAGCAGTTCGACGACGCGGTAAGAGTCATCGGCGGCCCTGAGTACTTTGGAACCAGCATAAAGACCAACCCGCACCCGGGTTTCCCGACGGATATGCAGCCCCAGATGGCGGCTGTCCTGACATGCGCAAAGGGCGCCAGCATGGTAACGGAAAGCATTTTCGACAACCGCTTCCGCTATGTTGACGAGCTTCGCAGAATGGGCGCGAATATCTCCGTAGAGGGCAGAGTCGCTGTTATCGAGGGCGTTGAGCGTCTCAAGGGCGCTCCGGTCAAGGCTACCGACCTGCGCGCAGGCGCGGCGCTTATCGTTGCGGCTCTCGGAGCTGAGGGAGTTACCGAAATTTACGATATCCACCATGTGGAGCGCGGCTACGAGAACATGGAAGTCAAGCTCCGCAGCCTTGGCGCTGATATCCAGAAGGTCGACGAGCCTGACCCCACCGCTGAGGAAAAGCTGCTCAGAAAGGCTCTCTGATGGCGAGGATATTCCCGATTTGCAGCTCCAGCAGCGCGAATGCTACGTTTATCGGCACGAAGGGGCATGGTATCCTGATCGACGCAGGGTGCAGCTTCCGGGCGCTGAAAAACTCGCTGGAACTCATCGACACCTCAATGTCCCAGATAGAGGCGCTGTTCATCACGCACGAGCATATTGATCATGTAAAGGGGCTGTTACAGCTCACGAAGCACACGAATATCCCGATTTTCTCAAGCACGGGAACAATTCAGGCGCTCCGTCGGGATGTTCGCGAAACTATCCCGGAGGAAGTCCGCATTTATGACGTTCTGCACGAGCCGTACCAGAGCGCTGATTTCGAGGTGACGGCGTTCCACACGCCGCATGATACACCGGAAAGCGTGGGGTATGTCGTGAAGTACGCGGGGAAGAAAATCGCGGTCTGCACCGACCTGGGAAAGCTCACGGCGGAGGTTGAAAAGAACCTGCTCGGTTGTGAAGCGGTGCTGCTCGAGAGCAACTACGATCCGGCAATGCTGGCGAAAAACCTGAATTACTCCACCGACCTGAAGCGGCGTATCGCAGGCGAGAAGGGGCATCTGTCCAACAATGCGGCTGCGGAAATGGCGGCGAAGCTGGTGGCAAGCGGTACTACAAAGCTGATCCTCGGACACCTCAGCCGCGAGAACAACACTCCTGCGACCGCCGAAAAATGCACCGAAGATCACCTTCACAGCAAGGGAATGCACCGCAACAAGGATTACATACTTGAGACCGCCCCGGTCATGACCCAGGGCAGGTACATTGTCATTTAAGAGGTACAGTATGATCAAGCACATCGTTATGTGGAAGTTCAAAGAAGGCGAGCATGACAACATGCTGATATTCCGCGACAGACTGCTCGCGCTGAAGGGTCAGATCCCGGAGATACGCGCGATGGAGGTCGGAATTAACATGAACCCTTCAGACCGCAGCTTCGACGCGGTTCTTGTCAGCGAGTTCGACAGCCTGGAGGCGCTGAAGGCATACTCCACTAACCCGCTGCATGTCGAGGTGTCGAAGTTCTGCAAGTCGATACGCACCGAGTCCCACAGCGTTGACTATGAGTTCTGAGAAGCACACTGCGCGGGTCGAGCATGAGTTCCCGCCGGTTTTCGATGAAAATTCCCGGGTTCTGATCCTCGGGACGATACCCTCGCCCAAATCCAGGGAGCGGGGGTTTTACTATATGCACCCGCAGAACCGCTTCTGGCGCATGCTGAGCGAGGTTCTAGGAGAGGAGACTCCGGCGGATATCACGGGCAGGCGAGAAATGTGCCTGCGCCGCGGCGTAGCCCTGTGGGACGTCCTTGCGGAGTGCAGCATTAACGGCGCTTCTGACAGCAGCATTAAGAACGCTGTCCCGAACCGGCTTGATACGATATTCCAGCAGGCGGATATCAGGGCTGTATTTACCACCGGAAAGAAGGCGCAGGCGCTGTACGAAAGGTTCTTCCCGGATTCGATGAAGGCGGTCTGCCTGCCGTCCACAAGCCCGGCAAACCGTACGATCTCCGAAGCGGAGATGTTGGAAAAATACCGCCAGATCTCGGATTATTTACCCTAATCCGGGATCTTGTTTTAGGTTGCAATGAATATAAGCGGCAACGATTCGAAAAGTCCGCCAAGCACGCATGTGCGTGACTGATGTTTTTAATGAAGGCATGAATTATGCGTGGAAAAAACGAGCAGGGGGAAAAAGAGGGGAGAGGGGAAAGGGTTTCCCCTCAGTACCGTGCGAAAAAAGTTGATTTCAAAGTGTGAAACCACGGACATCGACAATATAAGGTCACCTCTAAAAACCTTGTTTGAGAGAAAATGTGTATAGCACACCGACTGCTTCTTCAAACCTCCTCGTAAGGCATACAGCCTTACTTCGTCGGCTTTCATCGCATTCGGCGCACTCTACACATTTTCCCTTTTCAAACCGGTTTTTAGAGGTTCCCATAAATCTCCGCGGACAAAGAATCACCTTTTAGGCAGAATTCACAAATATACTTCACTCATCTCACAAGAAATTCACATTTCTCCGGTATACTATAAACGTAAACAAACCGGACATGCCAGAAAGAAAGGTGAGTGAAATGAGTAATGCTCGGTATTTTGCTTTAGTTGCTGCGGCTATAATCGCTGCTTCGGGAACCCCAGCGACCGGCTCCGCGATGGCGCAGAAAGGCGCGGGTCCTGCACCCGGCGCTCCGGAGATCCACGCTGCGGCCGCAGCAGAGGTCTCCGCGGCAAGCACGGCAGTCCAGACAGACGATGACGACGACATTCCGCCGTCTGACCTGTGATTTTTCGGTAAAATATAGGGTTTTGTCCACTTACATTTCAGATATTATGTGCTATAATAATATCACCAACAAATCCAACATCAGGAGGACAAAATCATGCTGAAACCTGCCGAAAAAGGCTCCGTTAAAATACTCCCCGGCGTATTCCGTGAAAGAATGGACGTAAACCGCCAGTACCTTCTTGAGCTTGACACCAACTGTCTGCTCCAGAATTTCTACCTCGAGGCAGGGATCATCCTCCCGGGTCTCCAGGTAGTCGACAACCCCGAGACCGCTAACCTCCACTGGGGCTGGGAAGCCCCCACCTGCCAGCTCCGCGGACACTTCCTCGGACACTGGATAAGCGCCGCTGCAAAGCTCATTGCCGCGGACGGCGAGCCGGAGCTGCGGGTAAAGCTCGATAAGATCGTAAGCGAACTCGCACGCTGCCAGGAGCTCAACGGCGGCGAGTGGGTCGGCTCTATCCCAGAGAAGTACTTCACAAGGCTGATAAAGAACCAGTACATATGGTCTCCGCAGTACGTTATGCACAAGACCATCGTGGGACTTTCCGACGCGTATATCTACGCAGGAAACACACAGGCTCTCGATATCCTCTCCCACCTCTCCGACTGGTACATCACCTGGACTGAAAAGGCTGCCGAGACCAATCCTCACGCAGTGTACGCCGGAGAGGAAGCAGGAATGCTGGAGGTCTGGGCGCAGCTCTACCAGCTCACAAAGGACGAAAAGTACCTCACCCTCGCGAAGCGCTACGCCGACGCAGGTCTGTTCCGCAAGCTGAAGGAGGGCAAGGACAGTCTGACTAACTGCCACGCAAACGCGAGCATTCCGTTTACCCACGGCGCTGCAAAGATGTACGAGATAACCGGCGACAGCGACTGGCTGGAGGTCATCAAGCTGTTCTGGAAGGCAGCCGTTACCGACCGCGGAATGTTCAGCACCACCGGCATGAACGCGGGCGAGTTCTGGGTTCCTCCGCATATGCTGGGACACTTCCTCGGCAGCACCGATCAGGAATTCTGCACCGTCTACAACATGGTAAGGACCGCTTCCTACCTGCTGAAATACACCGGTGAGGCTCAGTACGCCGACTATATCGAGCGCGCTCTTTATAACGGATTCCTCGCGCAGCAGAACGCGCAGACCGGCATGCCGGCCTATTTCCTGCCCCTCGGCGCGGGAAGCCGCAAGAAGTGGGGAACCAAGACCCGCGACTTCTGGTGCTGCCATGGAACAATGGTCCAGGCGCAGACCCTCTATCCGGAGCTTGTGTGGTTCACAGACGGTGACAAGATCACCGCTGCGCAGTACATTCCGTCTGAGTTCACCGCTGAAATGAACGGTGCAAACGTAACAGTCAGCCAGACCACTGGCATGAAGTACTACAACGATCAGGCGTTTTTCGACGAGAAGGACGACGGTCAGATGTCGCGCTGGCTGCTGAAATTCAGCGTAAAGTGCGACAAGCCCGTCAGATTCACGCTGTCGCTGAGAGTACCCGAGTGGGCGAAGGGCGTCGAGCTGGAGGTCAACGGCAAAAATACTGCCGCCCCTGTTAAGGACGGCTGGCTGGATATAACCGCAGACTGGCAGAATGATTCCGTGCAGGTATTCTTCCCGTCGGAGCTGCGCGCGGAGACACTTCCGGATATGCCGGAGCTGATGTCGGTAGTCGACGGTCCCATCGTGCTTGCGGGAATTACCGGCAGCGACTGCGGGATCACCGGAGCAGACAAGCTGAATGAGCAGTTCATGCCGCAGATGGAGCACACCTACGGCACATTCCCGTGGAGACAGAATAGCTGGCGCACGCGCAATCAGCCGCAGTCCGTGATGTTCAGACCGCTGTACGAGGTCACTGACGAGGAGTACACCGTTTACTTCACAAAGAAGTGATCATTTCACGCCTATTGCGGAGCGGTACTGGGCGGGGGTCATTCCCTCGATCTTTCTGAACACGCGCATATAATATTTTTCGTCGTTGAAGCCGCATGAGAATGCGGCTTCTTTTATGCTCATATTCCTGTCGGAGAGCATTCGCTTGGAAATATCCACCCTTGCCATGACTATGCTGCGCGTTAACGTGCTGCCGGTCTCCCGGCTGTAGAGCGATGAGAGGTACTCCGGATTGTAGTGAAACTCCTCCGCTACGTCGTTTATCGTGATCTGGCGGTGGCAGTTGAGGCGTATCCATTCGTTGACGTCCTCGATGAGCGGGTTGGACTCCCTCCCGGGTCACCAGACTTAATCAAAGGCGAACACTCATTCTCGT
>ULUA01078456.1_pt1 | contig 25527 bp, 20 predicted proteins | sample 1958081 | NCBI WGS metagenome assembly ULUA01 (sample SAMEA4835748, study PRJEB28245) | human gut metagenome | biome: gut microbiome; material: fecal sample | place: Denmark | collected 2008
TGCCTCTGCCATCTTGTGCATGTCTTCTTTTCTCTTAACAGCCGAACCTGTGTTGTTAGCTGCATCCATGATCTCACCGGCAAGTCTGTCTTCCATAGTCTTCTCGCCTCTCTTACGTGAGAACATTGTAAGCCAGCGAAGTCCAAGAGCCTGTCTTCTCTCCGGTCTTACCTCGATAGGTACCTGATATGTGGCACCACCGATACGTCTAGCCTTTACCTCAAGTAATGGCATAATGTTGTTCATAGCTTCCTCGAAAACCTCAAGCGCCGGCTTGCCTGTCTTCTCCTCAACCTGTGTAAATGCACCATACACAATCTTCTGGGCTACGCCCTTCTTGCCGTCTAACATGATGTTGTTGACAAGCTTAGTAACCACTTTATTGTTGTATAATGGATCTGCTAATACTTCTCTCTTCTGAGTATGTCCTTTACGTGGCACGATTCTTCCCTCCTTAAAAAAATTTAATTCATAGGTACTCACATTTGCATAAGCATTACCGCTCCTGAAGCATTTTTGCCTGTAAATGTTCGTATACAATATAAGTGTCCACAAACATTCCTATCTAAAACATTAAGATTAAATGTTCTTGCTCCAGAGCATCTATGCTTGTGTGTTACGTGCTGGCAATTATCTATTAATCCTGCAACCTACAGGTACAATATTCTAATCCCGCACTTATTCTGCAAATATTACTTATTTAGCGTCCTTAGGTCTCTTAGCACCGTACTTAGAACGAGCCTGTCTTCTCTTGGCTACGCCTGCGGTATCTAATGTACCTCTTACGATGTGATATCTTGTACCTGGAAGGTCCTTTACTCTACCACCTCTGATAAGAACTACGCTATGCTCCTGAAGATTGTGGCCTTCACCCGGAATGTAGCTTGTAACCTCGATTCCGTTGGAAAGACGAACTCTGGCAATCTTTCTGAGAGCTGAGTTAGGCTTCTTAGGTGTAGCAGTCTTAACTGCTGTACAAACACCTCTCTTCTGTGGAGCCGCTGTGTCAATGCTCTTCTTCTGTAAAGAGTTGTAGCTCTTTAAGAGAGCAGGTGCAGTTGACTTCTTAACTGATGTCTGTCTACCTTTCTTAACTAACTGATTAAATGTAGGCATCTTATTTTCACCTCCTGATTAGAATAATGTAACTTTGGTTGCTTTCGTATCGAAAGTCTTAGAGCGCACAAAAAACACGCTGTTTTTCGCACGCTCTATTAGAATAGCAATTTTTTATTTTTTTGTCAATAGGTTTATTGCAAATTTTGCTGCAGCTTTAACACGTCTTTGCTTTATTGTATAATACATGTTATAACGTAAACCGGCCAATTGCATTCTTGAGTTCATCCGCTATCGCATTAAGCTCACTTGTATAGTTCACAATATCTTCCATAGTATTGTTCACCTGATCGACAGAAGCATTCACTTCCTCAGCCGCAGCTGCGGATTCCTCTGATACAGAAGCAATGCTTGTCATCTCACCTACAACAGCCTCCTTATTCTTCTCCATTCTCTCGTTAAGCTGTGTCACCTCGGACAATCCGTTTATAAGCTGATCTATTGAATTGGAAATTTCCTCAAAAAGCTTCTGGGTATCATTTATAGCATTCTGCTGTTCGGTAATAAGCTCATTATTCTCCTTCATAGCCTGTTCAGCCTGTGTAGCTCCCTGAACAACCTCGTTGATAATTGCTTTTATCTCATCTGTTGATTTTCTCGACTGATCTGCAAGCTGTCTTATCTCATCTGCAACAACTGCGAAGCCTCTTCCGGCATCACCGGCTCTTGCTGCCTCGATACTTGCGTTCAACGAAAGAAGATTCGTCTGGCTCGTGATATCGGCAATCACATCGGATATATAGTTAATCTTGTTTATGCTCTCCATAACTTCTTCCATAACCTGCATTGTGGTTCTGGACTTATCCATGGTAAGACCTGACTTATCAATAAGAAGGTTTACCATCTGCTTACCCTGTTCACTGAGCTTTCCTGTATTTCCTGACATCTCGTTTATGCTGTCCACATGCTGCTTGGTGTCATTAAGGCTTCCTGCAAGCTTCTCAACCTCATCCACCGCCTGCTGCGTGCTTCCTGCCTGATCGGTTGCACCAAGTGCAATATTATGTATGGCTTCCATAACCATATTGGTATTGTTCTTTGTCTCATCGGTGATTGTCGATATATTGCCGGCAACATCAACAATATTCTTGGACTTATTTTCCACATCACTTATAAGCTCAGATATATGTGAGGTCATTTCATTAAAGCTGCTCTCAAGCTGTCCGAATTCATCCCTGCGCTTCGTGGTTATCCTGTGTGTAAGGTCTCCATCTGCTACATTCTTAAGTGCAGACTGCACCTTCTTTACCTCCCTCGCCATGTTAATAGCGACAAAAAGTGCAATCAGGATTCCGATTATACTTCCGAGCAGTCCTGCACCGCTGACAACGCTTGTAATAGCCTTTATGCTGGCATTATTTTCATCCTCGCTCACAACTCCAAGCAGAGTCCAGCCTGTTATCTCATCGGAGAGCACCGATATATACCATTTATGTCCTGATATATTTTCAATATAGCTTGTCTGTCCATCGTCTGATGTCTTACCCCAGAAATCAAATCCGCTGACATCACCGCCTGTAATCGTGTCCTTATCATTTCCTATTATAATCTTTCCGTTTTTGTCTGCCACAAGAACATAACCTGTACTTAAAAGACCGATGTTCTGTACATAGCTCTCAAATGCGGAAAAGGATACATCAAGACCTACCGCACCATAATTCTCTCCATCAATCTTAATCTCCTGTGCGATGGTTATAATCTGCTCGCCTGTCTGAGGGTCAGCATAAGGACCTGTGAAGGTCGCAAATACTCCCGCTCTCTTCTCGGAATTTATGCAATCCTTATACCACTGCTTCTGTGTGTTATCCACGCCCTCGGTAAATGTCTTTATTCCCTTTACCTTGCCCTCAACAGTTTCGAGATGCCCTTCCATATAATATCCCTTCGCCGTTGAATAATAGCAGCGCACCGGGCTGTCAACAACCTTAAGTGAAGCGATAAGCGAATCCTGTATGGCAGCCACATTGTCCTCGAATACACCTCTATCCTCGAGGTGCTTTACCTCATTTTTTCTGGTTACAAGATCAACCGGCTGGCTCATGGTTCTCATATAGGTCTGAAACCCCTTGAGTGTTTCGGTCACTGTCTGTGAGCTCGTAAGCTCTATGTTATCCTTCAGAACATTTTTCGTGGTCACTGTCACAAGTACGCCCGTCATAAGCGAAACGCAGAGAATTACCACAAGAAAATAAGCTATAAGTTTCGTTCTGATGCTTCTCACAAAAATTCCTCCTTTTCTTTTGCTCTTACATGTAAATATGTCTTTATTGTGTAAAGCGGACATTCGCAATCCGCTTTCGCTGCTTGCTCATGAACGCAGTCGCATCCCCTCACCCACCGCTTAGTGCTCTACACACTTGAAGCGGAGGATTGCTTATTCTGCGTTCAAATTAAATTAAAATCAAATAAAACGGGGGGCACCGGAAAAGATGTCCCCACTTTTATTTATAGCTATATCTACTCCTCTGAACCTAAGTTCTCGGTTACTACAACGTCATCATTATCCTCACCAAGTGAAAATTCACCATCTTCGGATACATTTAACTCCTCTACCGTATCTGTAGTGAGCTTAACCGAACGATATCTCTTCATACCTGTTCCTGCCGGAATCAGCTTACCGATGATAACGTTCTCCTTAAGACCGATAAGCGGATCAACCTTACCATTGATAGCTGCCTCTGTGAGAACCTTTGTTGTCTCCTGGAAGGAAGCTGCTGATAAGAATGAGTTGGTTGCAAGTGAAGACTTAGTGATACCAAGAAGTATCTGAGTAGCCGTTGGTGGCTCCTGACCTGCCTCTAAAAGCTTCTCACATGTCTCGTTGAACTCAAGTGTATCTGCTGTCATACCCGGAAGGTACTCTGAATCACCAGGTGTCTCAATACGAACCTTCTTTAACATCTGACGAACAATAACCTCAACGTGCTTATCATTGATATCAACACCCTGAAGACGATATACTCGCTGAACTTCACGGAGAATATAATCCTGAACCGCACGCACACCCTTGATCTTAAGGATATCATGTGGGTTAACGCTACCTTCTGTCAGCTCATCACCTGCCTCAATGTACTTGCCATCCTCTATTTCAGGCTTAATTCTTGAATTAAACGGAATGAGATAGTTCTTAGCTTCACCCGTCTCATTATTGGTGATAATAACTTCTCTCTTCTTCTTCTCATCACGGATGCTTACCACACCGGCGCCCTCAGCAATGATTGCAAGTCCCTTTGGTTTACGAGCCTCGAAAAGCTCCTCAACTCTAGGAAGACCCTGTGTAATATCATCACCGGCAACACCACCACTGTGGAAGGTTCTCATGGTAAGCTGTGTACCAGGCTCACCGATTGACTGGGCAGCGATGATACCAACTGCCTCACCGACCTGAACTGCCTGACCTGTAGCCATGTTCGCACCATAACACTTAGCACAGATACCGGAATGTGATCTACATGTAAGAATTGTTCTAATCTTAACTCTGTCAACACCTGTCTTAACGATAGCGGAAGCTCTCTTAGGTGTAACCATGTGGTTAGCTGCAACAACAACCTCACCTGTCTTAGGATCTACAATGTCCTCTGCAAGGTATCTACCTGTAATTCTGGACTTAAGGCTCTCAATCTCCTCCTTGCCATCCATGAATGCTTCAACATACATACCCGGAATCTCAGCCCTGTTCTCAGCACAATCCACTTCACGTACAATAAGCTCCTGTGATACGTCTACAAGACGTCTTGTAAGGTATCCTGAATCCGCTGTTCTAAGAGCGGTATCGGACATACCCTTTCTGGCACCGTGTGCAGAAATGAAGTACTCGAGTACATCAAGACCCTCACGGAAGTTAGACTTGATAGGAAGCTCAATGGTACGACCTGATGTATCCGCCATGAGTCCACGCATACCTGCTAACTGCTTAATCTGCTGATTAGAACCACGGGCTCCGGAATCAGCCATCATAAAGATGTTGTTGTATTTGTTAAGACCTGATAAAAGCGCATCTGTGAGTTCCTCATCCGTCTTTTTCCATGTCTCTACAACTTCCTTGTAACGCTCTTCCTCTGTGATAAGACCACGACGGAAGTTCTTCATAATCTTCTCAACTGTAGCCTCGGCATCTGCAAGCATCTGCTTCTTCTGTGCCGGCACGGTCATATCAGAAATTGATACGGTCATGGAAGCTCTTGTTGAGTACTTATAACCCATTGCCTTTATAGAGTCGAGAACCTCGGCTGTCTTAGTGGCTCCATGAGTATTGATAACCTTCTCAAGAATCTGCTTCAAGCCCTTCTTTCCTACATGGAAATCCACCTCAAGCTTGAGCTCGTTCTCAGGAATGCTTCTGTCTACAAATCCAAGATCCTGTGGAAGAATCTCATTGAATATGAAACGTCCGAGAGTGGACTCTACGATACCGCTCTTAACCGTTCCATCCGGCATCTGCTTCTCAACATATACCTTAATTCTTGAATGAAGTGTAAGAGCCTGATTCTCATAAGCGAGAATAGCCTCATTGACACTCTTGAACATCTTTCCTTCACCAAGAGCAGGTGTCTCATCTCCAACAGATGTACCTCTCTCCTGGGTAAGATAGTATATACCAAGTACCATATCCTGTGAAGGAACGGCAACAGGACCACCATCTGAAGGCTTTAAGAGGTTGTTAGGTGAGAGAAGAAGGAATCTGCACTCAGCCTGAGCCTCAACCGAAAGCGGAAGATGTACAGCCATCTGGTCACCATCGAAGTCGGCGTTGAACGCTGTACATACGAGTGGGTGAAGCTTAATAGCCTTACCTTCTACAAGGATTGGCTCGAATGCCTGAATACCAAGTCTGTGGAGTGTAGGCGCACGGTTAAGCATAACCGGGTGCTCCTTGATAACATCCTCAAGTACATCCCAGACCTCTGTCTCAAGCTTCTCTACCATCTTCTTGGCATTCTTTATATTATGTGCTGTTCCATTAGAAACAAGCTCCTTCATAACGAAAGGCTTGAAAAGCTCAATAGCCATCTCCTTTGGAAGACCACACTGATAAATCTTAAGCTCAGGTCCAACAACGATAACCGAACGTCCTGAATAGTCAACTCGCTTACCGAGAAGGTTCTGACGGAAACGTCCCTGCTTACCCTTTAACATATCTGATAATGACTTGAGTGCTCTGTTTCCAGGTCCTGTTACAGGACGTCCTCTTCTACCATTATCAATAAGGGAGTCAACAGCCTCCTGAAGCATTCTCTTCTCATTTCTTACAATGATATCAGGTGCTCCAAGCTCCATAAGTCTTGCAAGTCTGTTGTTACGGTTAATAATTCTTCTATACAAATCATTGAGGTCGGAGGTAGCAAATCTACCACCATCAAGCTGTACCATAGGACGAAGATCCGGCGGAATAACCGGAACAACATCCATAATCATCCATGAAGGTTTATTGCCTGATTCACGGAATGCCTCCACAACCTCAAGTCTCTTGACGATTCTGGCTCTCTTCTGTCCGGCTGCATCGACAAGCTCAGCCTTCAATTCCTCAGAATCCTTCTCAAGATCTATTGCCTCAAGCAGTTCCTTGACTGCCTCCGCGCCCATACCGACACGGAAGGAGTCACTTCCAAACTGCTCACATGCATCATTATATTCCTTTTCGGAAAGAACCTGCTTATATGATAAGGTGGTTGTTCCCGGGTCAAGTACTATATAAGATACAAAATAGAGAACCTTCTCAAGGATTCTCGGTGATAAATCAAGGATTAATCCCATACGGCTAGGGATACCCTTAAAGTACCAGATATGTGACACAGGAGCTGCAAGCTGAATGTGTCCCATACGCTCTCTACGAACGCTTGCCTTTGTAACCTCAACACCACAACGGTCACAGACAATACCCTTGTATCTTATCTTCTTATATTTTCCACAATGACATTCCCAATCTTTCATTGGTCCAAAGATTCTCTCGCAGAATAAGCCATCGCGCTCAGGCTTAAGAGTTCTGTAGTTGATAGTCTCAGGCTTGGTTACCTCACCATGTGACCACTCAAGAATCTTTTCTGTAGACGCAAGTCCAATCTTGATTGAATCAAATGTTAACGGCTGATATGATTCATTATTCACTGTCTCTGGCATTTTAGGAACTCCCTTCTATTATTCTTCATCATCGGAGAAATCATCATCACTGCCAAAGTCTGAATCATCAAAATCATCGTCATCATTTTCTTCAACATTTGACATCTCTCCATCAACAAATTCCTGCTTCTGGTAGCCATGCTCGCCAAACTCGCCATCATCATACTTGAAATCCTTAAGCTCGTCATAGTTTGGTGTCTCATCGCCACCGATTATGCTCTCCTGAATGTTAACTTCCTCTCCGTTTTCGTCAAGAACCTTAACATCAAGTGCAAGTGATCTGAGCTCCTGTAATAATACCTTGAAGGATTCAGGAATACCCGGTTCAGGAATATTATCGCCTTTGATAATTGCTTCGTATGTCTTAACACGTCCTACAACATCATCAGACTTAACTGTAAGTATCTCCTGAAGAGTATATGATGCGCCATAAGCCTCGAGAGCCCAAACCTCCATCTCTCCGAAACGCTGTCCACCGAACTGTGCCTTACCACCAAGCGGCTGCTGTGTAACGAGTGAGTATGGACCGGTTGAACGTGCATGAATCTTATCGTCAACCAGATGGTGAAGCTTCAGGTAGTGCATGTGTCCGATTGTTACAGGGCTGTCAAAATACTCTCCTGTTCTACCATCTCTGAGTCTCACCTTACCATCTCTTGAAATAGGAACTCCCTTCCACTCTTTTCTGTGGTCAAGATGTTCACCAAGGTACTGCATAACGCCCTCGTTTACATCATCCTTATGCTTCTCCTTGAAATCTTCCCACTCCATATTTACATAATCGTTGGCAAGATCAAGTGTATCCATAATCGCACGCTCGTCTGCACCCTCAAAAATAGGTGTCGATACATTAAATCCAAGAGCCTTGGCAGCAAGACTTAAGTGAATCTCAAGCACCTGTCCGATATTCATTCGTGAAGGCACGCCGAGTGGGTTCAGCACGATATCAAGCGGTCTGCCGTTTGGAAGGAATGGCATATCCTCTACAGGAAGAATTCTTGAAACGACACCCTTGTTACCATGACGGCCGGCCATCTTATCACCGACAGAAATCTTTCTCTTCTGTGCGATGTAGATACGGACTGACTGATTTACACCAGGTGAAAGCTCGTCGCCATTCTCTCTTGTAAATACCTTAGCATCAATAATAATACCATATTCTCCGTGAGGAACCTTGAGTGAGGTGTCTCTAACCTCCCTTGCCTTCTCACCGAAAATAGCACGAAGAAGTCTTTCCTCGGCTGTAAGCTCAGTCTCACCCTTAGGAGTAACCTTACCTACAAGAATATCTCCGGCACGAACCTCGGCACCGATACGGATGATACCTCTGTCATCAAGATCCTTGAGTGCATCATCGCCGACACCCGGAACATCTCTTGTGATCTCCTCAGGTCCGAGCTTGGTATCTCTTGCCTCTGCCTCGTACTCCTCTATATGAATAGATGTATATACATCATCCATTACAAGACGCTCGCTAAGTAAAACGGCATCCTCGTAATTGTAACCTTCCCATGTCATGAAACCGATGAGAGGGTTCTTACCAAGAGCGATCTCACCATTGGAGGTTGAAGGACCATCAGCGATAACCTGACCCTTCTCAACAACATCGCCCTTTGTAACTATTGGCTTCTGATTGTAGCAGTTGCTCTGGTTGCTTCGTGCGAACTTAGTAAGACGATACTTGTCTATAGTTCCGTTCGCAAGCTTAATGTTGATTTCCCTTGATGTGGCAAGGTCAACAACACCTGCATTCTTAGCAACAACACACATGCCTGAGTCTACAGCAGCCTTGTGCTCCATTCCTGTGCCGACAACCGGTGCCTCTGTTGTAAGAAGCGGAACCGCCTGACGCTGCATGTTGGATCCCATGAGGGCACGGTTAGCATCATCGTTCTCAAGGAAAGGAATCATGGATGTAGCAACTGAGAATACCATCTTAGGTGACACGTCCATAAGGTCAATCTTGCTCTTTGCAAACTCAGAGGTCTCTTCTCTGAAACGGCCTGATACAGAATTCTTGACGAAATGTCCCTCTTCATCAAGCTCGGCATTAGCCTGTGCAACATAGTAATTATCTTCCTCATCTGCTGTGAGATAACGAACCTCATCTGTTACGACAGGGTTCTTAGGATCTGTCTTGTCAACAACTCTGTACGGAGCCTCAACAAAACCATACTCATTGATTCTCGCATAAGCTGCAAGAGAGTTGATAAGTCCGATATTAGGACCCTCAGGGGTCTCAATAGGACACATTCTGCCATAATGAGTATAGTGAACATCTCGAACCTCGAATCCGGCACGGTCTCTTGAAAGACCACCAGGTCCTAACGCTGAGAGTCTTCTCTTATGGGTAATCTCAGAGAGTGGGTTATTCTGATCCATGAACTGTGAAAGCTGGGAGCTTCCGAAGAACTCCTTAACTGCCGCAGTAACAGGCTTAATATTTATAAGTGTCTGTGCAGTAACGCCATCAAGATCCTGTGTTGTCATTCTCTCTCTTACAACACGCTCCATTCTTGACAGACCGATTCTGTACTGATTCTGTAAAAGCTCACCAACCGCACGAATACGTCTGTTGCCAAGGTGATCGATGTCATCCTTGTTTCCGACATGGTACTCAAGGTGCATATTATAGTTGATGGATGCCATAATATCTTCTATAGTAATATGCTTAGGAATGAGATCGCCGATATTCTTGCGGATCGCAGCCTTGATATCATCAAGATTGCTGTTCTCAGCAAGTATCTGTGAGAGAACCGGATAAAATACGCTCTCGTTAACTCCAAGCTCCTTAGCCTCTTCCTCTGTTATATCAACATGCTTAGTAATATCCACCATCATGTTGGAGAGAACCTTAACTCTTCTCTCACCACACTGAAGCCATACAAAAGGTACAGCAGCATTCTGAATATCAAGAGCCTGTTCCTTAGTAAGAACAGTTCCTGCCTCTGCAAGCACCTCACCTGTTGTTGTATCAACAACATCATCGGCAAGTGTCTGGCCCGCAATACGATTGCGGAGATTAAGCTTCTTATTAAACTTGTAACGTCCTACCTTGGCAAGATCATATCTTCTTGGATCGAAGAACATGGCATTGATGAGACTCTCTGCACTGTCTACAGAAAGAGGCTCACCCGGTCTTATCTTCTTGTATAGCTCAAGAAGACCTGACTGGTAGTCATCACTTGTATCCTTTGCAAGGCTCGCCATAATCTTAGGCTCCTCGCCGAAAAGGTCAATAATCTGGGCATTGGTTCCATAACCAAGTGCACGGATAAGCACTGTAACAGGAACCTTTCTAGTTCTATCTACACGCACGGAGAAAACGTCGTTAGCGTCCGTTTCATACTCTAACCACGCACCTCTATTAGGAATAACTGTACATGAGAATAACTCTTTACCAACCTTATCATGTCCAATCTCATAATAGATACCAGGAGAACGCACTAACTGGCTAACGATAACTCGTTCAGCACCATTGATGACGAAGGTGCCTGTGGCTGTCATAATAGGCAGGTCACCCATGAAAATCTCATGCTCCTTGATTTCCTCTGTCTCCTTATTGTAAAGTCTTACCTTTACCTTAAGTGGCGCAGCATAAGTAGCATCTCTCTCCTTACACTCTTCTATTGAATACTTCACATCTTCCTCACACAATGCGAAGTCTACGAATTCCAGGCTCAAATGACCACTGTAATCCGCAATAGGAGAGATATCCGCGAAAGCTTCCTTAAGACCTTCCTTAAGAAACCACTTATATGAATCTTTCTGGATTTCAATAAGGTCTGGCATCTCAAGAACCTCATTCCGTCTTGAATAGCTCATACGAATACTTTTGCCATAATGCATCGGACGTAATCTGTTTTTTTCCATTGACGTTTCACCCCTTGCGTTGATTTAATATGGTTTTCCATAAATTTGCATTAATAGGGACTTTCACCCATAATGTAGCATTTTCCAGTGTAGCACCACTCTTTCAAGATGTCAAGCCCCTATTTGAATATTCTTTTGTAATTTTTTATATATTTTCTACAAATCAATATATTTAAGAGTATAAGAACAATTCTCAGGTTCTAAACTGTGTGCTGAAAAAGCAAAAAAGGCTATGCGTCACCGCATAGCCTTTCAAATCCGATTGGGTAAAATTACTTAATAGTAACCTTTGCACCAGCCTCTTCAAGCTGCTTCTTAATAGCCTCAGCCTCTTCCTTGCTAACGCCCTCCTTAACTACCTTAGGAGCAGATGTAACAAGATCCTTAGCTTCCTTAAGACCTAAGCCTGTGATCTCACGAACAACCTTGATAACTGGAACGCCAGCGCCCTCTGTAAGCTCTACATCGAACTCTGTCTTCTCCTCAGCTGCTGCTGCGCCAGCACCTGCTGCTGCAACTACAACGCCTGCTGCTGCAGATACGCCGAACTCTTCCTCACATGCCTTAACGAGATCGTTAAGCTCTAATACTGTTAAACCCTTGATTACTTCAATAATTTCCTGAGTTGTCATTTTATTTTCCTCCATTAAATATTTTGAATATTTTAATATTGTTTCACATGAACATTCATACTTCATGCAGCCATCTACCTTATATACAGTAAACAGCCGGATTATTATTCATACCTAACTCTGAATGAATTAAGCCTCTGCGTTCTTCTCAGCAATCTGCTTAAGAACACGAGCAAAGTTGGTAACAGGGGACTGAATGCTTCCAAGGAACTTGGAAAGTAATTCGTCTCTTGATGGGATAGTAGCAATAACCTTGATACCATTCTCATCATAGTATGTGCCATCAACGACACCGCCCTTTAACTGAAGCTTGTCTGCTGTCTGCGCGAACTGGAATAAAACTCTTGCAGGAGCTGTAGCATCAGTCTTAGAGATAGCGATAGCTGTAGGTCCCTCAAGGCTCTTAGAAAGCTCCTCAAAAGGAGTATCCTTAACTGCTATGTTGATAAGAGTGTTCTTATATACCTTATAAGTAACACCAGCTTCTCTTAACTGCTTACGGAGCTGTGTATCCTGCTCAACTGTAAGTCCACGATAGTCAACAACAACTGCTGCTGCTGCGCCATCAAGAGCTGCGCTGATCTCATCAACGATTGGCTTCTTAATCTCTACTTTTGCCATGATTTCTTCCTCCTATTATATTTTTCTTTGCCATATATAATATAAGAAAAAAGCCCCCCGTAGCCGGAGAGCACACATAAGTCTGATACTTATATTATCCCTCGGCAGGTGTACTTAGCCTTATATCCGTCCGGATACCTGCTGTCTACGGCAAAATCCCTCATTCGTTATATATGCTATAAGAAAGAGAGCCGATTTCCATTCGTAAAAACAGAAATCTGTATATTACATTCCGTCCGGAAGTCCCGAACGGAATACATTATATCATTAATATATATCCGGTGTCAACCGTTTTTTCATAAAACAGAAATACTTACCGAACCAAAAAAGAATTAACCAACGTACTTAGATGTGTTAACCTTTACACCAGGACCCATTGTGGAAGCAAGTGTAATGTTCTTTAAGTATGTTCCCTTTAATGATGAAGGCTTAGCCTTAACGATTGCATCCATGATAGCCTGGAAGTTGTCTGCTAACTGCTCTTCTGTGAAAGAAACCTTTCCAACTGGAACATGTACAATGTTAGTCTTGTCAAGTCTGTACTCAATCTTACCAGCCTTGATCTCGTTGATAGCCTTTGTTACATCCATAGTAACTGTACCAGCCTTAGGGTTTGGCATTAAGCCCTTAGGTCCAAGTACACGACCAAGACGACCAACAACGCCCATCATATCAGGTGTAGCAACAACTACGTCGAACTCAAACCAGCCATCGTTCTGGATCTTTGGAATAAGCTCCTCGCCGCCTACATAATCAGCTCCTGCTGCCTCAGCCTCATTAGCCTTGTCACCCTTAGCGAAAACTAAGACTCTTACAGTCTTACCTGTTCCGTGAGGAAGAACTACAGCACCACGGATCTGCTGCTCAGCGTGACGTCCGTCACAACCTGTTCTGATATGCGCTTCAACTGTCTCGTCAAACTTTGCAGTTGCTGCCTTCTTAACTAAAGCTACTGCTTCAGCCGTATCGTAAGCCATTGTACGATCGATTAACTTGGCAGCTTCTGTATATTTCTTACCTTTTTTCATTATCAATAACCTCCTAGTGGTATTTGCGGGGAAATCCCTCCCACGTCTTGTGCTCGGCTCCGTGCCGAAATTGATTCAAATTAATCCTCTACAACGATACCCATGCTTCTTGCAGTACCAGCGATCATGCTTGTAGCTGCTTCAACGGATGCTGCGTTGAGATCCGGCATCTTAAGCTCAGCAATCTTCTGAACCTCAGATCTCTTAATTGTTGCGACCTTAGTCTTGTTAGGAACACCTGATGCAGACTTAAGATTACAAGCCTTCTTAAGAAGAACTGCTGCTGGAGGAGTCTTTGTTACGAAGCTGAAGCTTCTGTCAGCGTAAACAGTGATAACAACAGGAATAACCATTCCATCCTGATCTGCTGTTCTTGCGTTGAACTCCTTTGTGAACTGCATGATGTTAACACCATGCTGACCAAGTGCAGGACCAACTGGTGGAGCCGGTGTTGCTTTGCCGCCTGGAATCTGTAATTTGATATAACCTTCTACTTTCTTTGCCATTTTGGCACCTCCTAAATAATGTGGTAATTGCGGGGAAATCCCTCCCACTTCCGCATGCCGTGTATATATTATGTACAATGCATGACGGACGCATCAAAAAATTGTTACATTTTCTTAATTTCTGTGAAACTTAACTCAACCGGTGTTTCACGACCGAACATGTCGACGTTGATTGTAACGCTGCGCTTGCCTGCGTTGACGCTCTTAATCATGCCGACTGTCTTATCCCAGACGCCGCTCGTCACGATGATGCTGTCGCCAACCTTGTACTCTGAATCTGCTGCAAGGATGACATCGCCCATGCCTAACGCCTTAATCTCGGACTCTGACAAAGGAACAGGCTTAGATCCCGGTCCGACAAAGCCGGTAACGCCTCTGGTGTTACGGACAACATACCAGGTATCATCATTCATAATCATGTTCACAAGTACATAACCAGGGAACATCTTGCGCTGAACCTGCTTGGTAACGCCGTTCTTAACCTCCTGAACGTCTTCCATTGGTACCAGAACCTCAAGAATCTGATCCTGAAGATGTCTGTTTTCAATTGTCTTTTCAATGTTAGCCTTAACCTTGTTCTCATATCCTGAGTAGGTATGGGCTACATACCAATTTGCCTCTGACATTCCTAATCCACCTTTTCCTTACTTTACTAAGAACCCTAAACCGAAACGAAACACAATATCAATAACGGTTATCAGCACACCTAAAATAACTGAGATAATCACAACCGCACCGGTCTGTTTACCGACGGTCTCCGGGGTCGGCCATGAGATAGTCTTGAACTGTCCCTTAAGGCCTTTGAACCAGCTTGTCTTCTTGGCAGCCGGCTTCTTACTCTTCTTTTCAGAATCGCCCATAATTACCTCCAATTACTTTGTTTCCTTGTGTAATGTGTGTGACTTACAGAACTTACAATACTTCTTTGTCTCCATTCTGTCCGGATGTGTCTTCTTGTCCTTAGTCATGTTGTAATTACGCTGCTTGCACTCTGTACATGCCAATGTTATCTTTACACGCACAACTTCCACCTCCAATTAGTTTCTTTTAATAATTAGTGTTTTTAAGGCATAAAAAAAAAGCCTTAGCTCTTCCATAGCTAGTTTAGAATATCATAGGGCACATTGTAAGTCAAGCTTTTTTTTAATATTTTTATTGTACTTCTTCCTATTATATGTTATATTTACCTTAATCAGATTGTGAAATTTATGTGAACTTATATTCATCATGGCTGCAAACGGATTTTCAGTCACTATATAATTACACCACACGGAGGTGACACTTTTGATTAACAGTGTATATGATTATTATATAAGTACATACGGAAACAGAACTATATCACGCCATGACTCCCACAAGAAGAGTGAGCTGCGCGATATATACAACAACATTGTCAAGCTTAACAGAGCTTCCCCATTATATAAGGTAGATATGTCTGAGAGCTCCCAGAAGCTCGCCATCGACATCAAGGAAACCGCGCGTGCGCTTACCGATACCTTGAGCGACATTACCGACATCTCGGACGACACTGCTCCTATAGGAATTACCGCTGTATCCGACAACCCTGCTCTGGTTACGGTCAACTATTCAGGAAGCAGCATGCCGGACGACAATGAACTCACCTTCGATGTCAAGCAGATTGCCACACCTCAGGTCAACATAGGTGAGTATGTATCCTCCGGAGCCAAGATTCTCTTTCCGGGGACTTACTCTTTCAATATTGAGAACAATGGCAGCACATACTCACTCGAATTTACCGTCAATGACGATGACAATAACGGTACCATTTTGGGCAAGCTCGCTAAGTCCATATCACACTCCGGTATAGGTCTTGATGCGGAGGTTATCCAGAATCAGTATGCGCAGAAGGCACTTAGGATTACTTCACAGACAACAGGAAGCCACAAGGGCTCCCCTACCCAGTTCAGAATAACCGAGGGAAACACTAATCATTTAACCGGTGCAGTCAAGCTGTATGGTCTTGATAATATTGACAGTTATCCATCCAATGCCGTATTTGACCTCAATGGCAGGTCAACGATATCTGAAAACAATTCATTTCTCGTTGACGGCTGTTATGAAGTTACACTTCACGGAACCTCCGCAGAATATGGTGAAGGCAAGGTTACCGCAATGAAGGACGGCAGTGTCCTGCTTGATGAATACAACAAGCTCGCCGATAACTACAATCGTTTTCTCGAGTTATCCAACAGCAAGGATACACATGAACTGCGTATGCTCCGCTCAACCGTCACCTCCACGGTCAAGCGCTATCGCCAGACCTTAGAGAGCAACGGCTTTACGGTAAACGATGACAATACCTTGTCCGTTGATTCCGATTCACTGACAGCCTCAGCTAAATCAGGTTCCATTTTTGACAACCTCAATAACCTCGGCGCCTTCAAGGATGCCCTGAGAAAAAGAATCAATAACATTGAGATTAACCCTATGGAGTATATAAATAAGAAGGTAGTGGCATATAAGAATCCACATAAGCTTATTTCCTCCACCTACTCCACATCAATCTACACAGGCATGATGTTTGACCGGTCGCTGTAAGGCAGACCGGTCTTTTTTATTAAGGACGGCTTTGGGGATATAGTTTGGGACGATACCATTCTGATACTGCCCAAAAGAAATTGTTATTCAGTTATGTAGTAATTGCCTCTTCAATAGCTCTGAGTCTGACATCATAATTATGCAGCTCCCGCACCTTTTTCTGTCCATTCAGGGCAATCCGTTTTCTCTCATCCTCATGCGAAAGGTAATAGCCCACCTTTTTCACAAGATCCGCCTCATCCTCGAACCACACAATATCCTCGCCGTTCTTAAAATACATCACAAGCTCCGGCTGGAAGTTGGTAATGCAGAACCCGCCCGCCGCAAGTATATCCCACACTCTCAGAGGAATCCCGCTCCTGATATTTCTTATCGTAAAATTCAGATTAATCCTGCTGTTGTAAAACACCACCGGCGATTCATCCCAGTACCGCACCGGCCCCATATTGTGTGCCAGCACAAAATCCGCATTCTCATCATCCGTGAATACGCTGACATCGTACCTCTTTGACAGTGCTCCCAGCAGCTTATACCTCTCAAGCTGCGCTATCTTGAAGCCTAGAACTGTCGTGGAAAAAATAAGCGAAATATCAGAAAACGAACGCTCACTCTTCTCTATCCTGAAATGCCTGCCCAGCTCATCAATTATCTCAGCCGTCAGCATGCCGTCTATATAGTTCTCACCATATATCTCCATCTGCATTTTCATCAGCGCATCAAAATATCCCCGCACATAATCAGGAAGCATATCCTTAATCTCGTCATAGGAGTTTTTTCGGTACATGCTGCCGATGAAGGAGACGTCATATAGATAGTCCGAGCTGGTTTCATCCGAATAGCAATGTCCGGGATTTATTTCATTACCTTTATTCTGGTCTGAGCAGAAGCTTCTGTCTGACTCTCTGTACGCTTTCTGCCCTCCGCGTTCTCTCTGCCCTCCGCGTTCTCTCTGCCCTCCGCGTTCTCTCTGCTCTCTGTTTTCCCTCTGCTCTCTCTGTTCTTTGCACTCTCTGTCAACAACTCCATGGTATATGCTGTTGTTTATTATATCGTATTGATGCCCCAGCGCCTCATCCGCCCTCTCTACAGCAGCCGCAAGCGGAAGATAGAACACATTCGCTCCACGCTCCTTAAATTCCATATAGCAGAACTTATCAAATATAAATATGTAGTTACATTTGTTAAAGATGGACTGATGATACATCGTGGACAGTGGGCTGTCGCACGTCCAGCATATATACTTGATGCCTGTTTCCGAAAATTGTTCACATATATCGGAGATAATCGGAAAATAATTCACAGAAAACACAGCGTCATACACACTGCCCAGCTTTTCCGCTGTACGGCACTCATTACCTTCATGCTCCTTTGCCTCCGGCACATTACTGCAGGCTGTATTCTCCTCCCCATTAAACAGCTTGTCTATAAATCTGCCGGTAAAATTCTCATCCACCTCGAAATTGCCCAGCTCCAGCTCAAACGTGTCTACCGTATGCCCCCGGCGTCTGAGTGCCGATATTATGTCTGCCTGATTGTATGCCTTCCAGCAGTAAAAAAGTATTCTCATAGTTCCACCATAATCTTCACGTAATCCTCTGTCTTGTTGTGCATTATCTCAAAACCCTTGCAGAGCTCCTGCATATCATCCAATGCTCATCTGCCACAATCCATATATCAGCTATATACCTGCTAATACCCTGCTACTCGAAATCTATTTCCTCATTAATTTTACGGTGTATATCTATTCTGTTCTGGATGTCTATTGTATTTACAAGCCATCCATTAAAGTTACAGTTTTTTATAAACTCGTCAATTCTGTTTACGCCATACATCTCCTTGACTGTGACAACAACTCCGAATCTCAGTCCAATACCATCTTTAGGTTCAAGCCTGTTATTTGTCTTTATTTCCATTCCCCAATTTTTGTTTTTATATGCCTTCTTTGGAATGCGTCTGTCCCTTACCTTTTCTGAAATATATTTAACATTGTCCCATTTTCTGAAGCGTTCCCTTGCCTCCCCCTCAAGTATGTAACTTCCGGCTTCACCTATATCATCACACTGGTTCTGTTTATCTTCATTTATCTCATTCAATTTACCATTATCCTTAATTCGTCCAAAATGAAGATTCAGCTCTGTGTTGGTATAATCTACACCCTGAGCTCTATCGCATAATGGAAAATAACACATTGTTGCCCTCGCAAAATACGGATAAGAGTCACCTTTTAAAGGAATAGGAAAATGATAATTATAGGTATTCCATTTTTCACTTACATCCGTCACTAAAAATTTTATTTCATCTTCAGGTGTCTGAATAATATCTGTAATCTTTATCGGAACAATTCCGTGTCCGTATAACGCTACTTCCTCCGGAGTTGGCGCATCATTCCATCCTCTGGCTGCATCAATAATCAGAGCCTTGGCAACCTCCCTATTCAATCCCAATATATTAATCAAATATGCCAATTTTCTTGCTATCCAAGGCGCCGCAAAGGAAGTTCCTGCAACCAATGTAACACCCAATGGTTCACATACCTGAATATATTGTTCCTCACTTCCTCCATAGTAGCTTACATCCGGCTTTGCAAAAAAGGATAAAGCCAAACCCTTGCGTGAATACTTTGTAGATAAACCGCTCTTTGTCACTGAATTTACAACCATACTATTAATCGAATCTGCTGGAGAGCCTATTTTTTCTATATCTGCGCGTGATTTGTTTGTTCCCGCTACAACAAATATTACATCGTTCTCATACTGCAGCTGATCCAGCACAGCGGCTTCTGCCGAAATAAAATTATCATTTATTTCCTGATTGCTTCCTAGCGAAATGTTCCATACCTTTATATCTTTATTTCCCTCAATAATTCTTTTTATAAGCTTTATGATAGTAAATGATGAAAACTGTGCTCCTGCTGCAACTCCAAAATGACGCACCCTGAATCTGCCGCATCCGTCATCCAACCACGGATTCAGTTTAGGACCATCTACTATTATTGAAGACACTGCTGTTCCATGGCGATAATCATTCTGTCCTTTAGGAATATTGTTATCTACCATGTCATGGTATTCTACCCATTCTGAAAAATATACTCTTGTATCAAACAAAGTGTCGATAACTCCTATTGTCGGTTCAATTCCCGGAGATGGAATCAAGGAAATATCTCTCTCATATTCTTCTATAAAATCATCCGGTGATAAATCTGATATATTTTCTGTTGCCATTGCAACAAGATATGGCACCCTATCATACAATAAGTTCATCTGATTTTCGTCAAGAAAAACCGTTCGATTATCAAGTATTCTGGAAGACAGTACATCAATACCTATCTTACTAAAAACCGACTTAATGTCTACCCCGGTATCATATAACGTAATAATGCTATCTTTATTATAATTATGTGCTGTCTCAACGTCAAAGTCATCTATATATGAAACATCTGCAACAATCTGTCTGAACAATGTTTTATTTAACGAAAACTGCTCATACTTTATTCTGTCAAAAAATAACTTTTGCTCAAATAAATCCTTAGAAATTCCTTCTGCAAAATATGTTGAGAAAACTCTGCATGTATTTTCCAAGAGCACAATACTTTTTTCAAGATCCTTTTCCTCCAGAAAATAAGTAATTATGTGCTTTGTCTTTTCATGGTTAAATTTCGCCCCGACAATTGCATAATTAGACTGTTCGCCTTTTAATAGTCCTGATACCCTGTTAGATTTTGCAACAATTTTATTGTAATGAACACTTATCAATACTCCGGAAAACGGTCTATCTTCATTCATCCAGAAATCTCTTAACAATAAAAGCTTTGCTCGAAGCTTCATAATATGCTCTCCGGTGACAACAACCTTGCTATTCATCGCCACCCCACCGCCATTTCCATGTTTAGGCTCCTGGACAAAGCGCTTTCCCTTCAGTTCAAGAACATTATTCATCCGATAAATCCTCCTTATTCAGTTTTCTGGATACACTGCTCTTTGACTCCCCCTTCAGCTTTTCAATTTCACGTACTGTAAATCCCTGTTCATACAAAGTGGAAATGCCCGTGCCATCAATATTCCCGACAAGATAGTTATACAATCTCCTCAAATAATCATATTCCGAATTAACATCACTAAATGCCAGCGATGTTTTAATAACATTTTTAAGTTCCCCCGGGTATGGCAAATCAGGACACAAAGAAAGTATTTTTCTGAACAATCTTGTGTCCTTGGAAATATTCTTGAAATTCTTTGAAAAGGAAGCAAAATAGTACTCTGCCACCTCAATTAAATCCTCTTTCTTATATCTATCAAAATTGATAACCGCATCAAATCTTCTAATTAATGCTTTATCAAAATTAGAAAAAAGATTAGTCGTAGCTATAATTACAATTTCTTTATTCAAATCCGTTAGTCTATCTAACTCGCGCAGAATTGTTGATGTCGCTCTTCCCATCTCACGTACATCATTTGAACTGACTCTATCCAATGCTATCGCATCTATCTCATCAAACAAAACAACAACCTTGTTTGAATATGGCAGACAGTTTATTTCATTGAATACAGCCGCAATATTTTTATTAGTCTGCCCCAATTTACTATCAATTAAATTTTCAAAGTCAACGCAGTACAATGTTCTGTCTAACAGTCTTGCCACCTGCTTTGCCGCCTCCGTCTTTCCGCTTCCCGGCAATCCTTCAAACAGAAACTTATTAATGCCCACATTATGATTTACCGCATTGATTATTCCCTTAACATCCTCCGAAATATCCGTCGGCAGATACAGCGGTGCCACTCCTCTGGTATCAACCTGTTTAAGGAACTCACTCTCATAATCGCTTCCCTGTGGAGTATATAGGTTTGATTCCGCAATAAGTCCCATAATGTATTCTGCTAACTGCTCATCACCAATACTGTCAAAGTACCTTGCAATGCCTATCGCTTCATTACGAAAGCCATTTTCATTCTTTTCAACGTGATATTTTATCAGGTTTAATACACTTTGTTTTTTCATGGCTGCACCTCCTGCTTTATAGAGATAGAATACAATTACTCGGGACAAAAGTCAAGTTTTTGGGACATTTTTAATCATGTATTGTAACAGTGCTTCCCTCAGCAAGCTTGACTCCCACACTCTCGGACCGGCTAATAACATAGCCTGCCTCTCCTCTGTCGCTGTACTGCTCACTCACATTTGCCACCAAGCCATTGTCGGACAATGCCTTCTCCGCTGTTGCAGAAATACTCATGTCCCATTTTGTTATTGTGGGAAGTAATAATTTGTGATACATTTATAATAGTTATATAAATTGTTGTCGAGAAAAATATTTATTTGGGGAAGGGGAGCGGGATATGGGAAAGACTATTATAACATGTAAAAATGTAGGAATAGGAAAACAGAACTATGCAGCACTGAGGGAGAATGAATGTTTTTATGTCGACAAGATTGGTTTTATAAAGGAATGACAGGCATTACGCGAGCCTCGAAAGAGTCAATGTTCTCGGAGCTCAATGACCCTAATGTTGTCACAACAACATCGGAAGAATACAGCACAAGCTTCGGATTCACAGAAGATGAGCTGTATGTGTTCTCTGCATACTCCATACCTGCCATACAGGAATTGTATTTTCATTACATTGTAATCACACAACAATATACTCTTGTGTGGTATACTCTCCCGGCTTATCAGTTGTCCTGTTAAGTTAATGGATTCTCAAGCATAGACCCCTGAATATCTGCCGTGAAATAATAACTCACATGCAATCTAGAAATAAGAAATATAGATTTTCCATGAAATATGCTTTGTATAAAGATTAGCATAATCGCCGCGATATGTCAATATCCTCTTTGATACAAACTTTTCTGGAACAAAAACAAAATACTTGCGAAAATATATTGTATATGATGCTCTCATGCAAAAGGAAATCCGCCATCCCATACACCCGGGAAATGGCGGATTAAGTTCAACAGTATTTAGCAAATATTTATATTTTATTAAGTTGTTGGGACACAGGGACCTGACCCCTCTGTCCCAAGCTCATCTCTTCTTACTTTAAAAACTCCCTTGCTTTCTTCTCCGTAAGGGAAAACTTCTTCATAATTTTCTCTATAATAAGCTCACTCGGGGTGCCCATCTCTCTCAGCACTTCAACAAGACCTGTGATTCCACGCTCCATTCCCTGTTCCAATCCAAGCTCCATTCCACGCTCTATTCCCTGCTTTATTCCACGCTCCATCCCACGCTCTATTCCACGCTCTTCAACAACATCACTCAAGTTACACATACCGTTAATCCTCCCTTCCAGCTCCGTCGTCATCTTCATATCATACTTATCTTCCAGCTTATGTTTCTTCACATCGCTGTCCTCAGACGACAGCACATCCTCAAGCATCGCAATCAGCTTGTTCTTAGATTCTGATACATTATTATTGTTCCTTATGCGTATGACCATGCCGCACATCTTATCAAGCTTCGGAAAGCCGCAAGGCTTACCGAATAACGTATCTGCCTTAAGTGAAATCCTGCTGATTGAATCCGAGGTTCTGTCTGCGTCCATACATATCCAGATGCTATAGACCTTCTTAATGTTATCGTACTCGCTCTTCGCAAAATTAATGCCCTTCTGTGAGGATATCAGTCTTGCAAGATAAAAAACAATGCGATTCTCCAAGTGATAGCCAAGCCTGCTGTGTGACATGCTGCGTTGTGCCTCTACATTTATTATGATTTCGAGCTCCATCGCCGCAACCGCAAGCACAAAACGGATGTCATAGGTTATATAGTCTTCATTAGGTATCGCATCCTCCGTCCGGATGCTCTCAACCCTGCCCATGTTGGTGAGTCCCGGCTCAACAGGAACGACACCGACCCTGATACTGCTCCGGTCAATGCATTCCATTATCTCCTGTATGCTTAAACTCTCCACCTCTGTTACCGTATGCTTCACAATCCGTGAAAGAACCTGTATGTCAGCCAGCAGCTCCTTCACATTCTTATCGTACCTCGCCTTCAGCGAATCAGTCGCCTCTATGGCATTTCCTAAATGTGTTCGTATTTCCATCCTCTTCTCCGTTATTATATACCCGGAAATGAGAGTACACAACCACATTCAGTCCGTACCAGTCAGGCTTATGAAAATTCCATATATTACCTTCTGTTCCTCTCCGGTGCATGCCATCCCCCCATCTCCATGTCCTTAAGTTACCTTCCACAGAAGCATTACACCTCTGCAAAAACAAGACATCCCCCAATATCTTTTATAATAACTATATCATCAATGATAATGCAAATCAATGCAGCACATGTTTATATTTATTTCAATCAGCTTTTAAGCTTTCTCTTTTTTTGGCAGAGCAACCACACATACTTTCTCTGGGACACAGGGACCTGACCCCTCTGTCCCAAACAGAAAGTCTTATATTACACATCAGATTTTTCATTTAGCTGCTCTAATATTTCTGTTCTTTTTTCACCTGTAATCTCCAATATGTCAAGTGCCTGCTCCGCAGTAAGCTTCATATTCTGCATGAGCTTTTTCACTGCATTGGTGCTTCCTTTCGCTTCGCCCCTTGCTTCTCCTATTTTTTCTCTCTTGTCACCATACTTTTCAACTGCCTCACACACTGTCTCACGTCCCTTCTCTGTATCCTTATAATGCTTCACGCTGTCTGCCAGCTCGGCGTACTTCATCTTTTCCGGGTCTGTCTGGTGAAAATCCTGCATAAGCTGACCAATCTCATCATCACCCTTATAGTTTCCATTCACATACACAATATGGGAACCATCTTCAAACGGCTTACCCGTCTCCCTCACATAGCGGTCTATGTGATATAGTGGAAAACCTTTTCTGAACTTATCATGCTTATATATAAATATGACATAGGAGTCCTTAAGCTCCCTGAATCGTTGCCTTTCCTTCAGCATCCTCGAATCCACGACACTGCTGTGGTATCTCGCCCGCCTTACATGTGCTCCTTCGGCATTGCCCTGAACCTCTATGTCAATCTCTGTTCCGTTCCTGTCAAGCGCCTTGACATCAAGCGTTATGGTTCTTCCTACAACCTCATGCCCCTTCAGCTCGACCTGTCCATCGGCACTGATAACCTTCAACTTCCTTCCAAGTATTATCCTCAGCAGCAACTCGGTCGCCGCGATATTCTTATCAAACACACGGCTCATAAGATCATCGTCAAACAATGTCATCCTGTCTATGAGCTTGTTTATAAGCTGTCTGTCCTGTGAGGGAACTGCTTCTGTGCTTTCCGTATTTTGTGCATTTTCTGAGCTGTCTGTGTTCTCTGCGTACTCCATACCTGCCATTCCAGCCGAATTTTCGGTATTGACTGCATTTTCTAAACCGCATACACCTTCTTTGGCAGCTACGTTTCTTACATTTTCCGTGTTTCCTGTATTTTTCGTATTTCCTGCGTTCTCTGTCATTCTTCTCCTTTCGGATACTGTACCTTCTATAATGCTGAAACACCATAATAGAACTGCACCATATCAATATGTGCGGACAGACCGTATACAGGAATTGTATTTTCATTACATTGTAATCACACAACAATATACTCTTGTGTGGTATACTATCCCGGCTTTTCAGTTGTCCTGCTATGTTAATGGATTCTTCAAGCATAGACCTCTGAATATCTGCCGTGAAAAAAATCACACGCAATCTAGAAATAAGAAATATAGATTTTCCAAGAAATATGCTTTATATAAAGATTAGCATAATCAACTCAGCGTGTCAATATCCTCTTTGATACAAATTAACCCGTCATAAAACAAAATATATGCGAAGCTATATTGTATATGATACCTTCATACAAAAAAAATCCGCCATCCCACACACCCGGGAAATGACGAATTAAGTCCAACAGTATTTAGCAAATATTTATATTTTATCAAGTTGTTGGGACACCGGGACCTGACCCCTCTGTCCCAACAACAAAAACCCCTGCACCGGAGGAATTCTCCGATGCGGGGGTCATATTTATGCCGCCTTTATCAATATATCAAGCATTAGTCCGGAATTAGCCGAGTAAGGAGAGCACTCCCTGTGTAGCCTGGTTAGCCTGTGCAAGCATAGACTG